>JGI24711J26586_10000894_pt1 | contig 23365 bp, 20 predicted proteins | sample BioPla3DNA1_FD_26586 | JGI IMG/M metagenome (IMG submission 26586)
TATGGTTTAATATTTATTTTGTTGGCGGTAATTCTTATCATAGGGTTACTTTCAACAAGAGGTACAAAATCAAGAAAGGAAGTATGGATGAAGGTAAGTAATTATGAATGAGGAGAAAAATAGTTTAGGAATAAAANTAGGGGGGTTATTTTTAGCGTTAGTATTAATGGTATTAATGCTTACAATAGCGAACGCTCTTACTTTAACAGGAGATACAAGTTATACAACTTGTCAATGTGACACAACAAAAGAGCAATACACTTTATGCTCTGATATAGCTGGTACTTACACAGTATCACTAGAAGGAACTGCTGCGAAATGGTTTGTAACAGCTCCACCAACAATATCACTCAATGCGGGGGAATGTAAAAGCTTCTTCCTTTTCTTAACTCCTGAGTGTTATGCAAATAGTGGAGTTTATTCAATGGATGTGAAAGTTAGTGGGCCTCAAGAATTAACAAAAAGAATTGGGGTAACNGTAACTCAATGTCACACATTTGATTACACCATAACTCCGGTAAAAAATTCCTCACTTCCATGCGAAGAAAACATATACAATGTGTATGTAAAAAACACAGGAAGATTTAATGATGAATTTGTTTTATTACAAGAAGGACTTGACGATTCGTGGATTACTTACCCACAAGATAAATTCGTACTAAAAGCTGGTGAAGAATTCACTTCACAAATAAAAGTAAAATCATCTTGTTCAACAAAACCTGATGATTATCCATTCAGTATGACCTTATCAAACACTCTAACAAATGCTTCAAGAAAAATTGATTTAGTACAAACAATAACTGCAATAAATGCGGTTGAATCAACATTCTCAAAAACAAAAACAACAATAGAAACTTGTTCAGTATCAGATACTGAATATGGTTTTTACATAAAAAATATTTCAAGTGTGGCTGATGAATACACTTTGGATATTTCTGATAAAGACATTTTATCACTAGATAAAACAAAAATTAGTTTAGCTGCGGGAGAAACAGCACAACTAAAATTAAAAATCTCAAAAGCGAAAGTACAAAAACTAAACGCAACTCTATCAATAAATTCAAAAGCATACAGCACAGTGTTCAAACACTCTTTTGTTGTTGATATAAAAAACTGTTATGATCTTTCACTTGAAAGATTATCAAAAACAAAAGAATCTTGTTTCAATTCATCAGATCATTTGTTCAAATTAACAAATAATGGAACAAAAGAAGTTACAGCAAAAATAACTGTGACAGGAGTTGAAGCAGAAACTACCGAAGTTAAAGTTGGAGCAAAATCTTCAAGAGAGTTTTACCTAAAAATTGATCCAAAATCAATTGGAGAAAAGAAAATAGTAGTGGTAGCGGAAGCGCAAGGTTTATCAAAAACTTCAATCGAGTATGATTTCAATGTAAAAAATTGTTACGATATTGAAGTAAAAGTTCCAACAATCAAAGTATGTCCTGATACAGAGAGTAGAAATAAAATAATTTTTACTAACAAAGGAACTGAAGATCAAACAATCAACATTAACATAAAAGAAGCACCTTGGATTAGATTCGAATCAAACAAAGTTTTGGTTCCAGCAGGTAAAACCGTAGAAGTGTATTTTGACATGCAAGTACCAAGTCAAGTAAAAGAAAAATACGTTCTAGGTTTGATTTCATACTCTCCAGGACTTGATGGAGATATAGTAAAAGCAGTGCTAAGAGAAAGCGATATTAGCACTGATATTTTCTTTGAAATGAATACATTTGATGAGTGTTATTCATTCAAAGCAGAGTATATTCAAGATTACTTGGATATAAATTGTTGCCAAGGAAAAGTAGTTGATCTAAATATAACCAATACAGGGTATTTCACTTCAGCATACGATTTGAAAAAAGTAGCTCCTGAATGGGTTGATTTTAGTGATACAAGAGTAACAATTGATAGTGGAGAAACAAAAACAGTGTATGTTTACTTCCACCCTCCAGCAGGAGTGAGCGGACAAGTAAAATCAAAAATACTTGTTACTCCACAAAAAGGAAACACCAAAGAACTATATTTCGATCTTAATGTATATGGGGGACATTGTGGTCTTTCATACGAAGTTGATTTGAATGTAGAGAATAGTGTTTCAAAAACAAAAGAATTTACAAGAAAAGAAATAACAGTTGATTTTGTTGTAAAAAACGATTCAAATATTGGATTCACTGTAAGCAATATTTCAGTAAAAGATTTCAACTCAAAAGCTGATTTCAATAAAGGAATAGCGCTACAACCAGGTGAATCAATTACAACAAAAATAACTATAACAACTTCAGAAAATGAAGAACTAAAAGACCAAGAAGTAACAGTAGTTGTTGATACATCAGTTGGTCAATTTGAGAAAAAACAATTCGTTAAATTCTCTGAATCAAAATCAATTGGTGGTTCAATAAGTGGATTATTTGGTCAATTCGTTGCACCAGTTGCAGGATTATTACTGCTAATAGTATTGTTAGTAATAATAATAGCAATATTTGGTACATCAAAAGGAAAAAAATAAAATGAGTGTTAGAAAATTAGTGGGGAAAAACCTCACTAATTCTAATTTTTTTTTCTATTATTTTTTTTAATTAATTTATTATTTTAATAATTTTTTTATTATTTTTAATAATTTTTTTATTTTAATAAATTTTTTTGTTTTTTTTTCACAATTTTGTTTTTTTTTAATAGTTTTTTTTTGTTTTTTTAATAAGTTTTTTGTTTTTTTCACAATTTTGTTTTTTTTTAATAATTTTGTTTTATTTTTTAATAGTTTTTTTTATTCATTTTTATCCAAAAATGCTAATTACTTCTTTTAGTGCTTTAACAAATTTTTCAACTTCTTCACTAGTGTTATAAAAGTAAAAACTTGCTCTTGCGAGTCCATCTTTGTTTAAAGAAGACACTAATGGTTCTGCACAATGCATTCCTGATCGTATACAAACCCCTTCGTTTTCGCTTAAAGCCATAGCAATATCGTGCGAACTCATTTTTTTTGACCCAAATAACACTATTCCTCCTTGTTTTTTTACATCTTTTGGACAAAATACTTCAATTTCTTTCATTTCGTGTAGGAGATCAAGTGTTTGTTTTGTCAATACTTGTTCGTGTTTTTCAATATTATTCAACCCTATTTTTTCCAAGTATTTAATTGCTTCAATCATTCCATACGCTCCCGCAATATTAGGGGTTCCTGCCTCGTATTTGTAAGGAAGTTCATTCCAAGAAGATGACTCTCGTTTCACTTCCATTATCATATCTCCTCCAAAAAGGAAAGGTTCTAGTTTTTGCAATAATTCTTTTTTTGCTACAAGTGCTCCTGTTCCTGTTGGAGCAAGCATTTTGTGTCCAGAAAAAGCAAAAAAATCAGCATTCATTTCTCTAAAATTAATTTTTTTGTGAGGAACCATTTGTGCCCCATCCACACAAAATAATGCTCCTTCTTTGTGAGCTTTTTTTTCAATTGCTCTAATATCAGGGATTGTTGCCACTGTATTGCTTGCTCCACTAAAAGAAACAAGTTTTGCTCCTTCCACTTTTTTTTCAAAATCATTCATATCAATTTCAAAATTATCAGTGAGTTCAACAAACTCTAGTTTTGTCCCAATTTTTTTTGACAAATATTGCCAAGGAACAATATTGCTGTGATGTTCAAGAGCAGAGATAACAATTTTGTCTCCTTTTTTGAAATAATTAGAGTTGAGTAAAGAGTACATCACTAAATTTAGTCCTTCAGTAGTGTTTTTTACAAAACAAACCTCTTCTTTTTTTGCTCCAACAAATTTTGCAACAACCTCGTGACTTTGTTCGTACACTCTTGAAGCACTTTCACTCAACAAGTGAAGTCCTCTATGAACATTAGCGCATTCAGTTTCGTAATATTTTTTTTCAGCATCCACTACCTGAATTGGTTTTAGTGAAGTTGCAGCATTATCAAAATAAGTGACAATTTTTCCTTCAATTTTTTTATTTAATATTGGAAAATCCTTTCTAGTGCTAGCCAAATCCATAACTAAATTAAGAAGAAAAGCTCTTTAAATGCTTTTTCTAACCATAAATTTGTAAATTTGTACAATTTAAGAGTTGTTAAAATGTTGTTTGATTTGCACTTACATTCAAGGTTCAGTGTTGATGCATTAACCAAACCAAAAACAATAGTTAAAGTTTGTAAAAAAAACAATTGGGGGTTTTCTCTCACTGACCACAACAATATGGGAGCATACAAAACAAAAACACCTGATAATAATATAAAAAAATTAGCAAAAGAACACAAAGTTTTTTTGATTCCAGGAGAAGAAATAAAAGTTTTAGGACAAAACAAAAATATTTTTGGTAAACAAAACTGTGTAGGAGAAGTAGTTGTTTATTTTTTGAACGAACCAATTTTACCATCAACTTTTTTCGAAATAGTGGATAGTGTGAAAGAACAAGATGCATTACTTTCTTGCCCACACCCTTTTGATTGGCCGAGAAAAAATTTTAAAGAATTCAAAAATGAGTGGAAAAAATTTGATATGATGGAAATTTATAACGCACGAGCATATTATTCAGGTTTGAATAAAAATTCTGAAAAATTTTTTGAAAAAATTAGTAAAGAAAAAAAAATTTCTGCTTTGGGGGTGAGTGATGCTCACACTCCTGAAGAAATAGGGAATGGTTTGACAGAAATTAATGCGAAAAACGAAGAAGAGTTTAGAAAAGAAATAAAAAAAGGAAGAACAAATGTTCTTGCAAGAAAAAAAGCAAACGTTTTGAACCATTTACAAACCCAGCTCGCAAGAAATTATTTAATAAAAGAAAGATAAACAGAATAAATAAAATAAATAGAGTGAATAAAATAAACAGGGTGAATAAAATAAATAGGGTAAATAAAGTAAATATGGTAAAGAAAATAAATGGAATGAGTGGAATAAATAAATTGGGTGAAATAATTTTTGGAACACTAATACTTTGGTTTTTATTCCTTTCCTAATTCAATCTTATTGTTGTTTTTGTTATTAATTTTGTTTTTGTTATTAGTGTTGTGTGTATAAAATTAATTTTTTTGTGATTGATTTTTATGGTTGAAAAAAAAGATGGCAAAGAGCTTGTTTTGAAAAAAAATTTCCAACTTGATCTCGCAAAATATTTGAGCGAAAAAGATTTTGTCTATGGTCCTGAACCAGAACTTTACGGCCCGATTGCAGGATTTTATTCTTATGGATTGAATGGAAAAGCAATGAAAAATAATTTAGAAAATGTGATTAGAAAGGTTTTCACAAAAAATGGTTTTTTTGAAGTGGAATATCCGTTGATTTGTCCTGAAATTATTTGGGAAGCGAGCGGACACTTGAAAGGATTTAATGATCCAATAATTAGTTGTTCAAAATGTAAGGGTTCTTTTAGAGCGGATAAATTAATTGAAGAATCAATAGGGGTAGCAGCGGATCACTTCAAGGATGCGGAATTAGTTAGTGCAATAAAAGAAAACGAAATTTTGTGCCCTTCTTGTAAAGGAAGATTTGTTCTTGAAATTAAAAGACAAAGTTTGATGTTGAAAACAATTATTGGTTCTGATACTGTTGCGTATAATAGACCAGAAACTGCTACAACAACTTATTTACCTTTTAAACATTATGTTAATTTTTTTAGAGGAAAATTGCCTTTCACTGTTTTCCAAATAGGAAAAGCGTTTAGAAATGAAATTTCTCCAAGACAACACTTGTTGAGACAAAGAGAATTCACTCAAGCGGAATCACAAATGTTTTTGAGTAAAGAAATGAAAACAAATTTTGAGTGGTTTAGTGATGTACAAAATGATGAACTTCCTTTATGGACTGAAGAAATGCAAAAATCCAAAAAAAAGTGGGAAATGATTTCACTCACAAAAGCTTTGGACAAAAAATTTTTAAAAAACAAAGCTTATGCTTGGAACTTATGGTTAAGTTTTCAAATAATTACCGCTCTTGGAATTCCTGTTGAAAAAATAAGGTTCAGACAACACCATAGTGATGAAAAAGCATTTTATAGTGATGATACTTGGGATCTTGAAGTTGAGTTGAATTCTTTCGGGTGGGTGGAAATGGTTGGAGTAAGTGATAGAACAAATTATGATCTTTCACAACACTCAAAATACTCTAAACAAGAACTAACAGTGAGAACAGAAAATGGGGGAGTGTTTACTCCTGATGTTATTGAAATCGCGTTCGGAGTAGATAGACCATTTTACGCAATTCTTGATCTTGCTTTTTTTAGAAGAGAAGTTGATGCGCAACGAACAGTACTTTCTCTCCCAAACCACATTGCTCCAATCCAAATAGGAGTATTTCCATTACTAAAAAAAGATGGGTTGCCAGAAAAAGCAAAAGAAGTGTTAGAAGTGCTTGATGATTTTAAGTGTTATTATGATGAATCAGGAAGCATTGGAAAAAGATACTCTCGACTTGACGCAATAGGAGTACCATTTTGTATAACAATTGATCACGATTCACTAAAAGACAACTCTGTTACAATAAGAGAAAGAGATTCACTAAAACAAATAAGAGTAAAAATAAACGAACTAAAAAACACTATTAATGAAATGATGAAAAAATAAATGAAATAAAACAAAATGAAATAAAATAAAATGAAATGAAGAAAAGCAAAATAAAACAAAATGAAATTGGGTAAAATGAAATAAAATTGAATGGAATAAATTAAAATAAAAATAAATTAAAACTAAAAATAAATTAAAATAAAACCAAACAAAGAAAATAAAATGAACTAAATTAAAATAAAAATAAAACAAAATAAAAATGAAATAAATTTTGAAGTTATTTTCTTCTCAAGTTTTGTTGTTTGATTTTTGTTTGTACTACTTTTTGTTGTTTGATTCTTTCTCTCATTCTTTTGTTTCTTTTCATTCTTGCTAATCTATTTCGTGCTTCTTGTGTCCTTTTCATTTTATTAGCAGCAATTGTTTGAGCATCTTCTAGAACACCAATTTTGTGGCGTTTCTTTTCTTTTTTAAAAGCAGCTTCAGTGTATACTTTTCCTTCAGTGAATTTTTGTTTTCTAATCAAAATATCAAGTGCTGCTTCAAGTNCCCATTTGTTTTTTTGTGCATTGATTTTTTTAACCATTTCAGGATTCGTTTGTNTCAATACTTCTAGTGCTGCAATTCTTCCTTTTACTGGAGCACTAAGGAAACGTAACCATTTTTTGTTTCCATTAAATAGTGGGGCTAATGCACTCATTTTTATTGCCCTTTGAGCATTTGATCTTTGCATAAGTGTTTTCCTAAAATTCCTTTCTTTAATTTTATTATCTTTTGTTTTTTCTCCAATGAAATTTTTTTCCATTTGTTGAGCGATCATCATGTCTTTTCCGTTTCTAATTCCATTAACCATTTCTGTTAGGGTTTTTGTTGGTAAATGAACCAAATCCGCATCAAAGTTTAGCATTATGTCTGCTCCGAGTGTTCTGGCTTTATTTGCTCCTGTAATAAAACTAGCACGTTTTCCTAAATTTTGTGGGTGTGACACAACAATAGCTCCATTTTGTAATGCAATTCTTTTTGTTCCATCAGTGCTTCCATCATTAACAACAACTATTTTATTTATTCTTCCTTCGTTTTTTTGTTTATTTAATATTTGTAAAGTTCTAGGTAAGTGCTTTGCTTCATTGTAGGCAAAAACAACAGCAACAATGTTATTCATAATAATATTAGCACTCGCTTTATTTAAAAACTTAAACAAACACAATTCTATTAGCCTGTGATGAAGTAAATCCCTTCTGAACCAAGCAATTGGTGATGACGATTTAATCCAACTCTGAGGCGTTGTTTTTAAAGTTAGTGAACAAGCGTGTTCATATGCGCGAATTTATTTGTGAATATGTTTGGGTTTTGTGTTACTAAATTTGAATTTGGTTTGGGATCCAGAATTTATTGAAAAAATAAAAAAACAAGGTTTAGTGATGCGATGAATCAAGAAAGATTGTGAAAAAAAATTTGGTTATAAAAGAAGCTAAACTTTTTTATTAGTGCGAGCTGATTTTATGGATTTTAAATTAATAATTTAATATTTAAATAATTTAATATTTAAATAACTTTGTGGGGCTACAATAAATTGAGACACAAAACAATATTAAACAAAAGTATTAAATATGTGTGTGCACATAATTATTATGTGGTGTTGTTATGGTGAATGTGACTCTTTCAATTCCTGCTGAAACTAAAGCAAGGATGGATAAACATACGGGGATAAAGTGGTCTAATGTGATTAGGAATTTAATTGAACAAAAGTTAGATGATTTTGAAGAAGCTGAAAAATTAGCGAACAAACTTAATTTATCTGAAAAGGACCTTAAACCAATTTTGAACAAAATTAATGACTCTATGGCAAAGCACACTGAGGCGCTTTTAAATGAAAGTAACTGTTGATGCAAACATATTAATTGCTGCACTCATTAAAGGTGGGAGTACAAGAAAAATTTTAACCAATTCCGCAATCACTGTCTTTGCTCCTGCTTTTCTTTTTTCAGAAATAATAAAATATAAACGCGAGATTGTGAAAAAAAGTAAAGGTTCTGAAGATGATTTTAATTATTTATTTGCAATACTATTAAAAAATATAAAAATTATTGATGATAAAGAATTGCTTCCTTATCTTCCTGCTGCAAAAACTTTGATTAGTGATAAAAAAGATTTGTTGTATTTTGCTTGTGCTTTGTACAAAGATACAGTTATTTGGAGTAATGATAAAGAATTCAAAAAACAAAAAAGAGTAAAAATTTTTACTACTGAAGAAATGTTAAAAGAAGTGGGTGCGTATAATAATTCGTAATTTTTTTTTATTTTTAAAATAAATGAATTATTGTTTTTTGTTAAATAATATTTGTGGATTGTCAAGAATTAGTTTAAAAATACAAATAACTATTAGTTATTTGTCTGTGTCTAAAGCGTTTTAGTGTTTAGTTGGTTGGTGGCATAGAATGGTTGCCGTTAGAAAGAATAGAAAGATGTTTCCAAAAAAGGGAGCGGAGCGTAAAGCGTTAATGTTCGCTTCTAATGTAAGTAATATGCCAAAAGAAAAAAGATTCGGAGCTTTAAGGCGTTTTTTAAAAGGCAAGAGTGTTTCAGAAAGAGCGGTTGCTAGGAGTGTTTTACGAACCTATAAATCTAGAACAAAAGTGTTTAACACATTTAATGGTTTGGTTAGTGAGTTCAGAAAAAAAAACCCTTCTTTTGAAGGAGTGATTCTTTTTGGGGGTGCGGTTAAGAAAGCTTCCCCTCCTTCTGATTTGGATTTTATTTTCGTTGGAAATTTGCCTAATTCAGAAAAAAAGCGTTTTTGCAATTTGTTATCCCAACGCACAGGAATTGTAGCCAATCCTTTTCCGGTTAAGATTGATGTTAGATCAAATCCAAAAGTGTTTGATTCATTATTATCAATACCATATCTTCACAATCATAGAGAATGGACTGTTCAAAATTTTGTTGGACCACTTAGTGCTAAAAGAAGATTGGTTAAAGCATATAATAGTTCTCTCAAAAGAGTGAAACCAGCGAGAATAATTAATTAAGAAGTTTTTTTTAATTAGAATGTTTTTTATAATTAAGAGGTTTTTTTTAATTAAGAGGTTTTTTTTAATTAAGAGGTTTTTTTATAATTGAGGGTTTTTTGTTATGATATCAAAATTAAGAAAAAATATTAAGTGGTTACAAGAACCTTTAGCATGTCCCTTTGTATTATTAAAAGTTAATCCAAATTGGGTTTCTGTTCTTGGACTAATTTTTGCTTTAATTGGAGCTTATTTTGTTTATGAACAAAATTGGTTACTTGCCCTAGTTTTTTTTATACTCGCACCAACAATGGATTTGATTGATGGAACAGTAGCAAAAAAATTAAACAAAACAAGCAATTGGGGAAATTATTTTGAAACAATGATAGACAAGTTTGTGGATTTTATAATGCTCGGATCTTTTGTGTTTTTTTATCCACTAGCAAGTGTTCTCGCATTGGGCACCTCAATGATATCAAGTTACGCAAAACCGAGAGTGGGATTAATTATTGTAACTGATAATAGGGATTGGCCAGCTATAGGGGAACACGCAGACAAATTAATTGTTCTACTTTTTGGATTATTTTTAGCCGCACTTGGCTATAATTATTTAGAATACTTTTTGTATTTTATTGCACTAATTTCACTAATTGGTTCTATTCAAAGAATGTTTTATGCAAAAAACTTAATTAAAGAAGCAGAAAAAAAAGGAACACTATTGCCTTACATTAAACAAAAAAAAGAAAGATAAATTAAGAGAAAAATAAATATAATATGAATTAAGAGAAAAATAAATAAAATAAAAGATGGTGAAAAGAAAGATTAATGCAAGATGGGTTGTTCATTTTTTCTAAATAATTTTTTTTAACAAGAATGAATTATTTTTTTTCACTATTTTTTTATTATTTTTTCAACTTCTTCCAAAAAGTGTTTGTTGTTTTTTATTTTAATAAATTTAATATCTTTTCTAATACTCATTTTTGCATCACTATTGGAGTCACCCATCGCGTAAGCAATTATTTTTTCATTTGGTTTAACTCCTAGTTCGTTTAATGCTCTTAATACTCCAAAGTGTTTTCCAAGTATGATTGGGTTTATTGATATCCCTGTTTCAATATCAAATGCAACTAATTTTACAGGAGAACCGAATTTTTTTGTTTTCTTAAAAGTTTCAAATTGTTCGTCACAAATTTTTTGAGATCGTTCAACAAGTTTTTTCCTAATTCTAGAATCATTTTTTTTAAGTTCAAAACCAATTCTAGCATCATTAATTATTTCTTCATAATTTGCTTTCTTAATATCAAATCCCGCATATTTTAGTTGTTGTTTTATTTCTCTACCAAGAAGCATTTTGTATAAAAGAAATTGATCAAGGTTTGCAAAAGTTTCTCTTTTCATTGAGGGTTTTTTAACAAGAACAGCTGAACCGTTTTTATAAACAATTGAACCATTTTTTATTTTAAATTCATTAGTGTAAGTGGCTTGATCCAGTCCTAATGAACCATAAATTAAACTTTTTTTTAATAAATTATTTTTCTTAAGAGTGTCCTCAAAACCATTTTTTAATCTCAATTCTCTAACTGATCTTGCAGTAATAAAAACAGTGGTGAATCCAGATTCTTGAGCTTCACTAATCGCTTTAATTGATTTAAGAGTAAGAATTGGAGAGGTGTTTGGAATGTATTTTGGAGTAGAAGTTAGTACTCCATCAATGTCCAAAAAAAGAATTTTTTTCAACTCTTTAATTGATTTTTTACTATTCTTCATAAAAAAGTAGTGATTCAATACTTATTTTAATCTTCTTTTTCACAAATATTTTAGTGATTTTATGAGTGATGAAACAAAAATAGAAAATAAAATAGAAGAAAAAAATAATGAACAAAAAAAACAAAGTGATGTTGTTCAAAATGTTGCTGTTCAAAATGTTGATCAAAACAACATTGTTACTTTTAATGATTGGATGAAAGTTGAACTTAGAGTAGGAAAAATTGAAGTGGTAGAGGATGTTGTTGGAAAAGATAAATTGTACAAATTCAGTGTTAATTTTGGAGAAATGGGTAAGCGTACAATTCTTGCAGGGTTAAAACAATACTACACAAAAGAAGAGTTATTAAATAAAAAAACAGTTTTTGTATTCAATTTAGCTCCAAGGCCTTTAGCGGGGAGTGTTAGTCAAGGGATGATTCTTGCAGCAAAAACAATTGAAGGAAAATACAAAATTGTTTCAATTGATGATTCTGTTGTTGAAGGAACAAGACTTGAATAAATAAAAACAAAACCAACATTTCATTACTTTTTTTGTTTGTTTATGCAAATAAAGAAATTATTAGCGGGAGTGCGATAAGTACTCCTATTGTTGCGCCTATATTTACAAGTGCAGCTACTAAAAGTATGTGGGTTATTCTGTTTTTGTAAAATCCACTAATTGATTCAACAGTTGATAGTTCTTCAAAATCTTTTACTAATGGTGGATGGTATTTTGTTTCTACTATTGCAGCGAACCAACCAGCAGCGAGTGCAGGGTGAAGAGTGGTGAGTGGAGCAACCACTATTGAAGTTAGGATAGTGAATGGGTGAGCGCGTGCTATGAGTGCTCCGATACCTGACAAAATTCCTGTTGCAATTATCCAATAAAATAAAATATTGATTGAAGTTTCTATTCCTTGAGTAAAAAATCCATAAATTAGTATTGCGAAGAAAAGTATTGGAACAATTAAAGAAACATATTTTAAATAATTTTTTTGTTTTGGTATAGAGTTTAATTTATTTATGTCATAATTTTTTTTACTCATAATGTGTTTTTCTATTCCTTCTAAGTGTCCTGCTCCTACAATCGCCACAATTTTTTTGCCAGGGCTGTGTTTTATCATTTCAGCAATATACAAATCCCTCTCATCCACTAACACTTTTTTCATTGATGGAAATTCTCTTCCAAGCTCTTTCATTAAGTGATTAATCAAATCTTGTTGTTTTAGTTCTTCAATTTTTTTGGCATCTACTCTTTCACCAAAACCCATAAATCCCCCAATCAAAGATCCTCCTAGTTTTAGTTTTTCTAAAAATCTCATTTCACTAAAAGTGCGTTTTAGTGTTACTCTAACATCCCGATCAAGTAAGTAAATAGGTTTTTTTGTTTCTTGAGCTTTTTTTATTGCAGCAAGCATTTCTGCTCCCGGAGTAACACCCACTTGGTTTCCTAATTGTTTTTGAATATTTGATAAAAGCAAATTTAACAAAAACAAATATGTTTTGCCGGTTTTCACTACTTCAATTATGTTTGTTTCTTGCCACTTTTTTCCTGATAATAATTGAGCCAATCTTTCTTTATCAAGTTCAATTCCAATAATGTCAGGTTGTTCTTCGTCAATAGTTTTTTCAACAAGATTAATTGATTCTTTAGAAATGTGTGCAGTACCAACAAGAATAATTTCTTTTTCCCCAATTTTTATTTTTTTAATCATTAAAACCAGTACTAAAAATAAGGAATAAGAGTATTTAAAATAAGCTATTTTTATGAGTTTTTTTACTAATTATTTTATCTAATCTGTTCTAAGGATATATTCCACTAATGTGTTCTAATAATATGTTCTAATTTGTTTTGATTTAACTTAACTTATCTTCATTTATTGTTTTGTTTTTATTTGTTAGTTGTTTTTATTTATTGTTTTGTTTTTGTTTATTGTTTTGTTTTTGTTTATTAGTTATTTTAATTTGTTTTTTTAGTCCCCTTCTTTGATAATTAAAAAAATACCTAATAACACTAAAATTAGCCAAAAAATGTTTCTTATCATATTCAATTCGTTTGGAAGTGGAGGAAAAGCCATTCCTAATCCAAGTCCGATTAAGAATAATCCTGCTGATCGTTTAGAACCCATAATTTGATATCGTTAATCAACTATAAAAACCTAACTTTATAGTTTCTTTTATAAGAAGAACAAATATTTTGGGTAATTGTAATGAAAAAAATAGTTTTTATCGAAGCAGAAGGGGTGCTATTTTCTTTTGGTGATTACGTCGCAAATGAAAGGAGAGTTAAAACTTTTTTTGAAGAATTAATAAATTTTTGTGAAAAAAACAAAATATTGCTTTACGTGATTTCTGGTTATCACAACAAAATTGCTCACGAAAAATTTGATAAGAGTTTTTTAAAAACAATGTTTGACAAAAAAAATTTTGGGTGCGCTGATGAAGAGTACATTTCACAAAAAACAAAAGATGATGAAACACTTCATAGACAAAAATTAGAAGCGGATCCAGAATTTAATGATTCGTATTTCAAACAAGTTTTTATCCAAAAAATATTAAAAGAAAAAAATATTTTGCCAAGTGATGCTGTTCTTTTAGGGGATGATATTTGGGTTGATGGTTATTACACTACAAGATTTTCAAAAATAAATTTTGCAATATTTGAAGAAAATGTTTGTGATAGAGGAAAAAGTGTTGAACGAATTTCTGGATTAGCATATTTTTCCTTAGAGTTTGATTCAGTAAAACAATTAATAGAATCATTCCCTGTTGTTGATTTGGGTCCGCTTGATAGATATGTTTTTGAAATAATGAAAAAAGCACTTGTTGGAGATAATTTAGGGAGTATTATAAAAAAAGGTCTTGATAAAAAAAATCAAAAAGGTCAATAAATGTTGGCGAGTTGGGGGGGATTTTTGTGTGGTTGGAAAGAAAACAAAAACCAAATCAAAAATCAAAACAAAAATCACTTTCGGTTGGAAATATAAAAGGACTAATTGTTCCGCTAGTTACTCCACTTAATGAAGATCTTTCGATTGATTTTATTTCACTAAAAACACACATCTCTTGGTTACTAAATAGAGGAGTTAGGAACTTTTTTTTGTTTAGTAGTTTTTCTGAATATGATTTTATATCATTTGAAGAAAAAAAACAAATAATTAATTATGTTGAAAGAGAATTTTCAAAAAAAGCAACTATTATTGTTGGTTGTTTTGGGGAATCAAGCGAACAAATAATTGAACAAGTATTATTTGCAGAAAAACACGCGGATTTTTGTGTAATTAATGTTCCTTTCTCTGGATTAACAAATGAAATATTTTTTATGGATTTTTTTGAAGAATTATTTAACAGAACAAAATCAAATATTTTTATTTACAACAATCCTTTTTTGTTCAAACGAAATGTTCCAATGGTTGCTTTTGACAAAATTGCTGGGTGGGAAAGAATTGTTGGATTTATTGATGCTTCACGAAATATAGACTACTTTAAATCATTATCAAACTATTCACAAGTAGTGAAAATATATCAAGAACCTGATGAATTGTTTTACGATTCAATGAATCTTAATTGTTCAGGAATAGTTCCTTTTTTAGCAAATATTTACCCAAAGTTTTTTTTGGAATCAATAAAAGAAATTGATTCACTTGATTATATTTCAACAATAAAAAAGAATTCTTCATTTTTGTCATTTATTAGAGAATATTTTCCAATGCGTTCAAGAATACAATTAATAAAATACTATTTATCAGGAAAAGGAATAACTCAATCCTTTTTTTACCCAGAAATTGGGGAGTTAAGTGAAGAGCAAAAAGAAAAAATTGATTCTTTAATGAAACAAAAAGTGTTAGCATAAAAGTATTGGTGTTAAAGTGTTCGTGTTAAAGTGTTAACATAAAAGTGTTGGAATAAAAGTGTTTGAATAATTGATTTTTTAATTTTAATATTATAATAATATTATAATTGGCGTGCTTGATCCTTTTTCAAATAATTTATTAACTATTTGATAAATGTGTTTTTTATGAAAGATATTGTTATTCGTGGTGCAAGACAGCATAATTTGAAAAACATTAATTTAATTATTCCAAGAGATAAATTTGTTGTTCTCACTGGTATTTCTGGTTCGGGTAAAAGCACTCTTGCTTTTGACACTATTTATGCAGAAGGACAAAGAAGGTATGTTGAGTCTTTGAGTGCTTATGCTAGGCAATTTATTGGGGTAATGAATAAACCTGATGTTGATTCAATTGATGGGCTTTCTCCAGCAATTTCTATTGAACAAAAATCATCTTCAAATAATCCTCGTTCAACTGTTGGGACAGTAACTGAAATTTATGATTATTTAAGATTATTGTTTGCTAGAATTGGTGTTCCTTATTGTCCAACCCATAATGTAAAAATTGAATCACAAACTCCTGAACAAATCGCTAAAAGAATAAAACAACAATACGCGAGTGGGGAAGTAACAATTCTTGCTCCAATTATTAGACAAAAAAAAGGAACATATGAACAATACATTGTTGATTTGGGAAAAGAAGGGTTTTCAAAAGTAAGAGTGGATAAAAAAATTATTTCAACAACCGAAAAAATTTCTCTCCCAAAATACCAAATGCATGATATTGAAATTGTGGTTGATAAAGTAAATTTAAAAGATAAAAAGAGATTAGTTGAAGCAGTGGAAGTTGCACTAAAAAGAGCCGATGGGAGAGTGCTTGTGATTGATGCGCGAGAAAGAGAAAAATTATATTCTAGTGCATTAATGTGTCCTGTTTGTGGAATGAGTTTTGAAGAACTTCAACCAAGAATGTTTTCATTCAATTCTCCTTTTGGAGCGTGTGAGGAATGTAAAGGGCTTGGAGTGAAAATAGAATTTGATCCGGATTTAATTATTCCTGATAAATCATTAAGCATTATTGATGGGGCTATTGATATTTATGGAAAATTAGATTTGTCTTGGAGAGGTCAACAACTCGCAGTGGTTGGAAAAGTGCACGGATTTGATTTGTTTACTCCAATAGAAAAATTTTCAAAAAAACAATTGGATATTTTATTGTATGGTGATCCCACTCCAATAAATGCTAAATGGAGTAGTGGGGCAAGTATGGTTTATAAAAATGGGTGGGAAGGATTAATTCCACAATCGGATAGATTGTATTTGCAAACAGAAAGTGAATATAGAAAAAATGATTTACAAAAATTTATGAAAACAAGAGAGTGTCCAAAGTGTAAGGGGAAAAGATTGAAAGATAAAGTTCTTTCTGTTAGGGTTGCGGAAAAATCAATAACTGATATAACTGATTTATCAGTGGTGAAGGCACTGGATTTTTTTAACAATGTTAATATTTCTGAAAAAGAAAAAGAAATATCCCGTCTTGTTTTGAAGGAAATCATTTCAAGATTAAAATTTCTAAATGATGTTGGTTTGGGTTATTTAACTATTTCTCGCCAATCAGGAACTCTTTCTGGTGGGGAAGCACAAAGAATAAGACTTGCAACCCAAATAGGATCAAACTTAATGGGCGTGTTGTATATTCTTGATGAACCTTCAATTGGATTGCACCAAAGAGATAATAACAAATTGGTTGAAACTCTTCACAAATTAAGAGATTTGGGGAATACTCTTCTTGTTGTTGAACATGATGAGGATACAATTAGAAATGCTGATTATGTTGTTGATATTGGTCCAGGGGCAGGAACTAATGGTGGAAAAGTAGTGGCTGTTGGAACACCAAAAGAAATAGAAAAAAACCCTGATTCAATTACTGGACAATACTTATCAGGAAAACTTAGCATTCCTACTCCTAAAAAAAGAAGAACAAATGAAGGAAGCATTATTTTTAAAGGGTGTAAAGAAAATAATTTAAAAAATATTGATGTTACTATTCCACTTAGAGTATTTACTTGTTTGACTGGAGTTAGTGGTTCAGGAAAATCAACATTAATGGAAGAAATTATTCAAAAAGGATTAATGAAAAAACTTGGATTGGGTGCATCAACAATTACTCCTGGAAAACACGATGAAATAATAATTAATGGAGAAATAGATAAAGTGATTATAATTGATCAATCTCCAATTGGAAGAACTCCTAGATCAAATCCTGCGACTTACATAAAAGTGTTTGATGAGATACGGGCTCTTTTTGCTCAAACAAAAGAAGCAAAAATGAGGGGTTATGACCAAGGAAGGTTTTCTTTTAATTTACCAGGGGGGAGATGTGAAAAGTGTTGCGGGGACGGGACAATAAAAATAGAAATGAATTTTTTACCTGATGTTTATGTTGAGTGTGAAGAATGTAAAGGAAAAAGATACAATGAAGAAACACTCACAGTAACTTATAATGGTAAAAACATTGCAGAAGTATTGAATATGACAGTGGAAGAAGCAACAAAACACTTTGGCTCAATTCCAGGNATAAGACAAAAATTAGGGACACTAAACTCTGTGGGATTAGGGTATATAAAACTTGGACAAAGCTCAACCACGCTATCCGGCGGAGAAGCACAAAGAATAAAACTAACAAAAGAATTAGCAAAAAGAGGAACAGGAAAAACACTATATTTGCTTGATGAACCAACAACAGGATTACACTTTCATGATATTAAAAAACTTCTTGATGTTTTACAAGTGCTAGTGGATAAAGGAAACACTGTTGTAGTAATTGAACACAATTTGGATGTAATAAAATCAGCAGATCACATAATTGACCTTGGGCCCGAAGGAGGGGAAGAAGGTGGGGAAGTAATTGTTGCTGGAACGCCTGAAGAAATAACGGAAAACAAAAAAAGTTACACTGGAAAATTTCTGAAAAAATTTTAAAAAAATAAATTAAAAAAAATAAAAATAAATAATATGAATGGGTAATGTAAATGAGTAATTGGAATGAATAATGTAAATGAATAATGTAAATGAATAATATAAATGAATAATTGGAATAAGTAATTGAAATAAGTAATTGAAATAATTAATTAAAATAAATAATTATATTTATGATCAATCCTGATGAAATTAGTTATTTGCCATCCTCTCCTGGGTGTTACTTGTTTTTGGATAAAAATGGTGTTGTTATTTATGTTGGAAAAGCCAAGAATTTAAAAAAACGAGTGTCTAGTTATTTTCAAAAAAAAGATCACGATCCAAAAACAACTATTCTTATAACAAAAATAAAAAAAATAGATTTTATTGTAGTGAAAAATGAAGTGGAAGCACTTTTGCTTGAAAACAATTTAATAAAAAAATATTATCCTCATTTCAATTTGGATTTAAAGGATTCAAGAAGATACGCATACATTAGATTGGTTGAAGGAGATATTCCATATTTTGAAGTTGCAAGAGTCCGAGAAAAAAAAGGAAATTACTATGGGCCTTTTGTTAGTGGGGGTGTAAGAAAAATAATAATGAATATTATTAGTAGAAATCTCAAAGTATTAACACAAAAACCTTCTCCAAAAATAAAAAAATTAGTTAATAAAAATGAATATAGTAAAAAAGAATACAATGAGAAAGTTGAACAAGTAAAAAAAATATTGAAAGGAAAAGTTGATAATTTAATAAGTGAATTAGAAAAAAATATGAAAATTCACTCTGATAAAAACAATTTTGAGTATGCAATTACTTTAAGGAATCAAATTGAAGCACTAAAAACTTTAAAAGAAAAACAAAAAATGGAACTTGCGAGAAACATTGATGCACACATAATAAATTACGAAATCTCAAACGGAGAGTACCATTTATTATTATTTAATCTTAGAAATGGGGTTGTTGAAGAAAAACAAGAATTTGTTTTTCCAGCTACTGAGGATGGTTTAGAAGAATTTCTTGTTCGGTTTTATGATGAATCCAATATTCCTAATGAAATAATTTTACCAATCAAAATTAGTAAAAGTATGGAAGAGTATTTATCAAAAAAAGCGAATAAAAAAATAAAATTAATTGTTCCAAAAGGGGGAGAAAAAAAAGAACTTTTAGATTTTGTATCAAAAAATATTGCTGCAACATTTTTTGCTGGTAGTGAAAGAATAATTGAATTACAAAAAATACTGAATTTAAAGAGTGTTCCTCACAATATTGAATGTTTTGATATATCCCATTTTAGTGGATCAAACACTGTCGGTTCAATGGTTTCCTTTGAAAATGGTTTTCCTAATAAAAAAAATTATAGAAAATTCAAGATTAAAACAGAAACAAATAATGATGATCTTATCGCAATGAAAGAAGTGGTGAAGAGAAGATATTCTGGATCTTTAACAAAAACTATGAAAATGCCTGACTTAATAGTAATTGATGGGGGGTTGGCCCAACTAAAAGTAACAAATGAAGTACTAAAAGAATTAAAATTAAGTATTCCAATTATTTCTATTGCAGAACAATTTGAAAAAATTTATACAGCAACAAAAAAAGAACCCTTATTGTTGGACAAAAAAAATAAAGGCCTTCAATTACTTCAATTAATTCGTGACGAAGCACACAGATTTGCTAATGCTTATAGGGAAGTGTTGAAAAGAAAAGAAATGTTTGAAAAATAATGGGTTTGGTTATTTGTTCGCAAAAGTAATTTAAACCTCTGTAATTAGTGTGTTATTTATGCAAAAACAAAACAAAAATAATGTTCAAAATTCAAATAATGTTCAAAATTCAAATAATGTTCAAAAGTTTGAACTTGTTTCAAAATTTAAACCTGCTGGTTCTCAGCCTAGTGCAATAAAGTCACTTACTATTGGAATAAAGAGTGGGAAAAGAACACAAACACTTTTGGGAGTAACTGGTAGTGGAAAAACTTTTACGATAGCTAATGTTATTCAAAATGTTGGAAAAAAAACGCTTGTTCTTGCACATAATAAAACTCTTGCAGCACAACTTTATAATGAATTTAAAACATTTTTTCCAAACAATAGAGTAGAATATTTTGTTTCTTTTTATGATTATTATCAACCAGAAAGTTATATCCCACAAACTGATCAATACATCGAAAAGGATTCGCAAATTAATGAATATATTGAGCGGATGAGGCTTTCTGCAACAACTTCTCTTTTATCAAGAAATGATGTGATTGTTGTAGCGAGTGTTTCTTGTATTTATGGGTTGGGCAATCCAAAAAACTATCAAGGAATGTGTATTGATATTGAGGAAGGAATGGAGTTATCAAGAGATGAATTAATGTCAAAACTTCTTGATGCACAATATGAAAGAAATGATTTAGAATTGTTGAGTGGGAGATATAGGGTTAGGGGGAACACAATTGATATTGTTCCAGGGTATTGGAGAGATATTATTAGAATAGAACTTGATGGGAATCGAGTGGATAAAATTAGAGTGCTTGATAAAAATACTAATGAAATTAAACAAAGAATTACGCATTTTAGTTTATTCCCTGCGCGCCATTTTGTTTTACCAGAAGGAACAACTCAAAAAGCTATTGAGTCAATAAAAAAAGAACTTGCGCAAAGACTTCTCGCTCTTGGAGTAATTGAAGCGCATAGATTGAAACAAAGAACAATGTATGATATTGAATTACTTAACACTATTGGTTTTTGTAAAGGGATAGAAAATTATTCAAGGCATTTTGATGGGAGATCAAAAGGGGAAAAACCATACACTTTAATGGATTATTTTGGTGATGATTTTTTGATTGTGATTGATGAATCTCACCAATCAATTCCACAATTGAATGGAATGTATAATGGGGATAGACAAAGAAAACAAACTCTTGTGGATTATGGTTTTCGCTTACCAAGCGCATTAGATAATCGTCCGCTAAAATTTAGTGAATTTGAAAAAGATTATTTGGATAAACAAAACGTAATTTTTGTGAGCGCCACTCCTGATAAATACGAACGAACTCATTCAAAAAATTTTGTTGAACAAATAATTAGACCAACTGGATTAGTTGATCCTGAAGTTATTGTGAGAAAAACTAAGGGACAAATCGAGGATATTTTGAAAGAAATTGACATTGTGATAAAAAATGGGAATAGAGTAATGGTTACTGCTTTAACAAAAAAATTGGCCGAAGAACTCGCTGATTATTTTGCTTCAAAAGGAATAAAAGCAAGGTATCTTCACTCTGAAATAAAAACACTTGATAGGAGTGAAATATTAAGACAATTCAGGGTTGGGAAATTTGATGTTCTTGTGGGTATTAATCTTTTGCGTGAAGGGATTGATATTCCTGAACTTGGACTTGTAGCAATTTTTGATGCTGACAAGGAAGGATTTTTGCGGGATCAAAAGAGTTTAATCCAAATAATTGGGAGAGCTGCGCGTAACTCTTCCGCAAAAGTAATACTTTATGCTGATAAAATCACTGATTCAATGAAGAAAGCAATTAGTGAAACAAATAGAAGAAGAGAAATTCAATTAGCGTTTAACAAAAAGAACAAAATTGTTCCAAAAACCATAACAAAAGCAATTGAAGAACAAATAATAATAATTAAAGACACTAAACACATTCCTGCTAAAGAAAAAGAAAGAGTAGTAAAACAAATGGAAATAGAAATGAGGGCGGCTGCGGAAAAACTAAACTTTGAACTTGCAATTGCTTTAAGAGATCAAATTGCACAATTACAAAAAGAAATAGGAAAAAAGAAAATCTAACCCCTCCCCTTTTGTTTTAAATTACTTACTTTCAAAAAAATTATTTGATTTTAAAAATGGGTATTTCCAAAAAAATGTCAAAAAATTGATTTTTTTTATAAAGCATAATCTTTTTTAACTAGAAAAGCATTGATTTTTCTATTATGTATTCTATTAGAGCAATTAGGGCCAGATCTATTTTTGATTCTAGAGGAAACCCTACCGTTGAATGTGAAGTAAAAACAGCGTTTGGGGTGTTCAAGTCAGCGGTTCCAAGTGGTGCTAGTACTGGTTCAAGAGAAGCAAGAGAATTGAGAGATGGGGGAAAAGCATTTAATGGTCTTGGAGTAACTAAAGTTGTTAAAAATATTAATGAAATAATTGCTCCAAAATTAATTGGGAAAGATTGTAGGGAACAAAAATTAATTGACGGAATTTTATTGGAACTTGATTCCTCTCCACAAAAAGAAAATTTGGGAGCAAATGCGCTTTTAGCGGTTTCTCTTGCAACAGCGAGGGCAGGGGCATTATCAAAAAAGAAAGAGGTTTGGCAGTATATGTCAGAACTAATTTCTAGAGAAGCAATGTTGCCAGTTCCTGCTTTGAATATTATTAATGGTGGAAAGCACGCGGGGAATGAAATAGCTTTTCAAGAGTATCAAATTTTGCCAATAAATTTCAAGAATTTTGATGAAGCTTTTTATGCAGGGGTGGAAGTGTTTCACGAACTAAAAAAGAATTTACAAAACAAGTATGGGAAGAGCGCAATTAATGTTGGAGATGAGGGGGGATTCGCTCCTCAAATGAATAAAATAGAAGAACCACTTGATGAAATAACAAAAGCAATAGATTCTTGCGGGTATGCTGGTTCAATTTATATTGGACTTGATGTGGCTGCGAGTTCATTTGCATTTAAGGACGGAGTGGGAAAAACATTGTACCATATTCAAGGACGCAAATTATCAGGTTTAACATTTATGAATGTGTATGAAGAATTACTAAAATATTATCCAATTGCTTCAATAGAAGATCCGTTTGATGAAAATGATTTTTATTCTTGGGAAAATTTTTACTCCACATACGGTAAAAGAGTACAAATTTTGGCTGATGATTTAACTGTTACACAAAAAAATTACATTGTTGAAGCTATTCAAAAAAAGAGAGCAAATGCTTTATTACTAAAAGTGAATCAAGTGGGAACACTTACTGAAGCACTAGAATCAGCAAGAATCGCATTTGATGCAAATTGGGGAGTGCAAGTTTCTCATAGATCAGGAGAAACTAATGATTATTTTATTGCAGATCTTTCAGTGGGGCTTGGTTGTGGACAAATAAAATCCGGAGCACCTTGTAGAGGGGAGAGAATGGCAAAATATAACAGAATTTTAAAAATTTGGGAAGAAAATAAATTAAAATTTGCGGGAAAAAAAGCATTTCCACTTTTAAAATAAATTAAACTAAATTAAAATAAATTTAAATAAATTAAACTAAATTAAAATAAATTTAAATAAATTAAACTAAATAATAAATAAAAGTAAT
>JGI24711J26586_10000899_pt1 | contig 23321 bp, 20 predicted proteins | sample BioPla3DNA1_FD_26586 | JGI IMG/M metagenome (IMG submission 26586)
GGTCCTGGGCATGGGGCTTCCTACTACCGCTGCTTATATCATTACCGTTACCGTTGCGACACCGGCCTTATTAAAAGCCGGGGTAGATCCTTTAGCTGCCCATTTGTTCGTCTTTTATTACGCGATTTTATCGGCGATTACCCCTCCCGTTGCCGGCGCGGCTTATGCCGGAGCTTCTATAGCGGGGTCGCCGATTATGAAAACAGGCTTTGCTGCGGTCAAACTGGGGATTGTCGCTTATATCGTTCCTTTCTTCTTTATTAATAATCAGGCCATCCTGGCTCAGGGCGAATTATTAACGGTCCTTCAGTCATGTGCTACTGCCGTAATTGGTGTTGTACTATTAGCGATCGTTCTGCAAAACGTGTCTTTCTTCGGCAATAGAATAAGTTTGCGGAGAGGCTCACCTATCTTTTAGCCGCTTTGGCACTAATCGATCCGGGTCATGCTACTGATATCGTTGGTTTAGCCTTAGTTGCTGCGGGTTATATCATTGGACTGATTTATAAAAAGACGAAGGGAATTCGTAGGTATGAAGCAAAGGAACCGGTCCAACAATAACCATCTTCAACAGTGAAAAACGGGTAAAGGTATAACGAGACATCCGGAAAACGAAATTGCTTTGGAATGGAGGGATGCCGCGCCGCAAAATGGATGCAAGATCGACGAATTTATGATGGATGAATCCAGAAGGGATGAATTAACTACATAAAGGGAGGATGAGGAGAAAAAGAAGGAGTGGTAACAATTGTAACGGTGGAACTCAATTACAAAAAGGTGGTGGAAAAATGACAAAGAAAAAAATCGTTGCCCTGTTGGTACTTCTCTTTATGCTAACAATGACTTTGATGGGTTGTGCGGGAAGCGCTGACCAAAACCAGGGCCAGAATAACCAACAAGCAGGCAGTACTGTAACTACCCACAGATTTGGAGGATCCGGTACTTCCACCTGGATTTACAGTTTTTGCGTAGCAATAAGTGAAATGCTCAATCAAGAGCTCGATGACATCCAGTTGAACGTACAGGCTACGGCCGGTTCCTCCTCCCATTATGGAATGCTCGAAAAAGACCAGATTGATCTGGGGTCTGGCAGTACCTATATTGACAGCTTGCCCTATAATAGCTATTGCTTCCTTATGTTTTAGTTCACGGGTGGCGTTACAAAGGAGGAAATTAAGTCTTGTCTACGCAATTGCTAATAATCATAGTATATTTCGCACTCACAGTAGCCATCGGGCTATATGCGCAAAGAAAAACCAAAAGCTCCAATTCTTTTCATGGAGCGGGGCTGGGGGTTCTGATGTGTGTGGCGGCCGGAACCGGTGAATGGTTAGGAGGGACTTCCACCACCGGTGTGTCCGAATACGGTTTTGAGTACGGCCTTTCCGGAGCTTGGTATACCATTGCCAACGGTATTGGGGTCATTGTTTTGGCGCTTTTTTTCGCCAAGCTATACCGTAGCCTGGATACGGTTACCGTTCCGGGCATCATTGAGCACTTTATCGGGCTGGACGCACGGGTTGTTTCCAGCATTCTGCTGACTTTTGTAATGATTGCGGTAGGGGTATCTCAGATGATTGCGGCGGGGACAATGGGGGTAAGCCTGCTAAATCTGGATTTTGATATTTCCGTAGTGATTTTCGGGATCGGCTTTATTATCTACACCCTGGCCGGTGGGATGACTGCCGTAGCCTATACCAATATGCTGCATCTTATTGCCATGTACGGGGGAGTCCTGATCGCCATCTTTATTGCTACTAAGGATATTGGCGGGATTAGCGGCTTGTTTGCTGCTCTTCCGGCAGAACCCTATGGGAATATGTTTAGTATCGGACCCTCGCGGGTTTCTTCCTGGATAATTGCTTCCATTTTGGGGGCTTGTACCGCGCAAGCCGGCATTCAACCGATTCTGGCGGCGAAGGATGTGAAAGTTGCCAAAAAAGCGGCAATTATTACTGCCTTGGTCGTGGCTCCTTTTGGGCTGTTTACGGCGATGCTGGGGATGGCGGCAAAAGTCAATTTTCCGGATTTGGCCAATGCCAAGCTGGCGCTTCCCACTTTAATGATGAGTATGTCACCGGTAGCCGGAGGGATTGTGCTAGCCTCGATCATGGCGGCGATTCTTTCCACGGTATCGCCGATTATTCTGGCCTCCGGGACAATGATTACCAAGGATATTTACCAAAAGAAAATAAAGCCACAGGCGACCGATGTCGAGGTTTTGAAGATGTCCAGAATTTTTACGGCCATTGCGGGGGTGCTTTGTACTTTGATTGCGATGCTGATGTATGGAAGCACCCGGATTTTGGATATCGTATATTTTGCTTACTCTATCAGGGGCGCTTTGTTTGTGGTCTTGCTTTTGGGGATCTACTGGGAAAAAACCTCCCAAAGAGGCGCTATTTGGGGGATGCTTTGCACGGCGGCGGTAGGGCTTTTTTGGGTAATTTACAATAGCATTTATGGGCATTATCCCATTCATCCGGCGATTTCCGAAACATACGCCGCCGTGTTTACCGCTTTGGTGGCCACTTTGGTCTTCAGTCTGCTTTTGAAGGAAAAAAACCCGGGGGCGACGAGGCGGGACATTAAAAGCACGTTAAATTTCAGGAACAGGCAAAGGTAGGGGGGTCTAGGAATGGATTTTAAAAACTTACTGGTAAAAGTGGAAAATCGAATCGCGACGATAACCATAAACCGACCTAAGGTCTTAAATGCCTTAAACAGGGAAACCTTAGGCGAGATTAAAGCGGTTTTTGAGATGTTGGAGCGGGACCAGGATGTAAAGGTGGTCATTCTTACCGGCAGCGGGGAAAAGGCTTTCGTGGCCGGGGCGGATATCTCCTTCATGCAGTCGATGAACGCGGTGGAAGGCTTCGAATTTGCCCGCCTGGCCCAGCAGGTGTTTATGAGCATCGAGGGATGCTCCAAACCGGTGATCGCGGCGATTAATGGCTATGCTTTAGGCGGCGGAAACGAAATTGCCATGGCCTGTGACCTCAGGATTGCCGCTGACACGGCCAAGATTGGACAGCCGGAGATTAATCTGGGGATTATCCCCTGTTTTGGGGGGACCCAACGCTTAACCCGCCTGGTAGGAAAGACCAAGGCCAAGGAAATGATTTTNACCGGAGAGATGATCGATGCCGCCGAAGCATACCGGATCGGGTTGGTGAATAAGGTGGTGCCCCTTGCTGAACTGATGCCGGAGGCGCTGAAACTGGCGGAAAAAATCGCGGCGAAAAGCGCCGTCACCCTTAAAATGGCTAAATCCGCCATCGACGTCGGGATTGAAACCGACCTTAATACCGGCAGNATTCACGAAGCCGAATTGGTGGGCTTGTGTTTTGCCACCGAGGATAAAAAAGAGGGCATGACCGCCTTTTTGGAAAAAAGGAAGGCCGTTTTTACGGATAAGTAGTATTGCAAAAACAGAAAAACGAGCAAAAGCACAGGTAATAACAAAAACGCCAGGCTCAAAGTGATATGATACCTTCTAAGTAGACAAGGTAAATAACCAGAATCTACTTAGGAGGTTTTTTGTTATGCTGTTTAAGGAAAGCTATTATTTACCAAGTGGCGAACATGAACTATAATATAAGCGGGCTTTAAAAAGATGCTTGATTGTTTTGGCTGTTCCAGGGAGGTTTGGGATGATTCCATTCCAAGTGCTTATGCCGGTGGAGTATTTGCCAAAAGAAGCAACAGTAGGATAATTGCCAACATAGACTAAGAAAAGTTTTGGGGGAAGATTAAATTGAGGAAGGTCTATCCGATCATGAAACCCCGGGAAGCGGCCATCACCTATCTTAAAGAACTCCTGCAGAGCGAAGAGATCGAGTGCCTTAAAGAAGATTCGGTGAATCAGGGCTATGGGTTGAAGCTCAGCGGAGAACATCAGGGTGGTGCTTTTGCGCTGGTTCTATATTTTAACAATCAAGGGCTTTCGTCCAAGCTGGTCATGGAAAAAGGAGGGGAAGCTCTCGTCCGGTTGTTGGAGCAAAAACTAGGGCCGGGGACTGCTGCATCAGGTAACAGCACCACCGCCCCAGACGGCAATAAGGTCAAAGATGACCACGCTACTACATTTGAGGATGGNATCATCACGCGCTTATATGNCCAACCTCATATCGGCACGGATGAATCGGGCAAAGGGGATTATTTTGGTCCTTTGGTTGTGGCCGGGGTCTTTTTGCAGCCCGAGGAAGCCGGAATCTTGCAGGAAATGGGGGTTGCCGACAGCAAAACCCTTTCCGACCGGAAGATCGCCAAAATGGCCGAAGACTTGCGGGCCTTGTTCCAGGAAAGGTACAACCTGGTTTTCATCAGGCCCGAGAAATATAACGAGTTGTATGCGAAGATGGGTAATCTCAATCGCCTGCTGGCCTGGGGTCATGNGCGGGTAATCGAAAACCTGTTGGAACGAATAGAAGCGAAAAAAGAACAGGAAAAAGAAGAAACAAATTACACCTGCCGCTATGCCCTGGCCGATAAATTTGGCGAAGAAGGCTATATCCTGCGGGCTTTGATGCAGAAAGGCCGGCAAATCCGGCTGGTGCAGATTCCCCGGGGGGAACGGGACCTGGCGGTAGCCGCTGCGTCCATCCTGGCCCGGGATATGTTTGTCCGCAAAATGGCCGAGTTTTCTAAGGAGTATGGGGTGGATTTACCGAAAGGCTGCAGCGAAAAAGTCAAGGAGGCGGCGCGGCAAATCATCGCCCTGCATGGGCAGGAGGCGCTGGCTAAGGTGGCGAAGCTCCATTTTAAAACAACGCAGGAATTGTGAGCTAAATATCAAAATTAGCCTGAAAANCGCTTNTAGATAATATTTTTCTGGTGAATTGCTTGAAAATCTGTTAAAATTGGAAGGGAAGTTTTTCTGAGCATCAAACGTAACCCCGATAGTTTAACGGGACAAGGAGTGAATCTTAATGGTCAGGACAGTTGGGACTGTTGTACGCGGAATCAGGTTGCCGATCATCAAAGCCGGCGACGACTTAGTAAAATTGGTAGTACAGAACGTGCTTTTTTCGGCGGAAAATGAAAAATACACCCTTAAAGACAAGGACATTATTGCCGTCACGGAATCAGCAGTGGCAAGAGCCCAGGGAAACTACGTGAGTCTGGATGATATTGCCCATGATATTAGGGAGAAATTTGCCGGCAAGAAGGAGTTTGGGATTGTTTTTCCCATTCTTAGCCGTAACCGGTTTTCGATAATTCTCAGGGGGATTGCGCGTGCCGCGGAAAAACTTTATCTTCAACTCAGCATTCCTTCCGATGAGGTGGGAAACCACCTGGTGGATCCGGAAAAACTGGATGAGTTGGATTTTGACTTTTATCAAGGGGTGCTTGATGAAAAAACCTACCGTAAGCTTTTCGGTTCNGAGGTAAGGCATCCTTTTACCGGAATTGATTATGTGCAGATGTACCGGGATATTGTGGAAAAGGAAGGGGCGGCCTTAGAAATCGTCCTTGCCAATGATCCCCGGGTGATCTTGAATTATACCAAAGATGTTCTGGCAGCGGACGTCCATTCCCGCTCCCGGACGAAGAAGCTTTTGAAAAAAGCCGGAGCGGAAATCGTCCTGGGACTTGATGATATTTGTACCGAATCCCGCGCCGGGAGTGGTTACAACCGTCAGTATGGACTGTTAGGTTCGAATAAAGCCAGTGAAACTTTAGTGAAGCTCTTTCCCCGGGACGGTGAAAAGTTTGTCACCGCCGTGCAGGAACAGATTTTGCATCGCACCGGCAAGCATGTGGAGGTCATGATTTACGGGGACGGGGCCTTTAAAGATCCGGTAGGGAAGATTTGGGAATTGGCCGATCCGGTGGTTTCTCCCGCTCATACCGCCGGTTTAAAAGGTATCCCCAATGAGATTAAACTGAAATATCTGGCGGATAACGAGCTCAAAGGNTTAAGTGAGGAAGAGCAGGAAAAAGTGATTAAACAATATATCCGGGAAAAAGACGGCAAGAGGGTTAATTCCCTTAATTCTCTGGGGACCACGCCGCGCCGGTTGACGGATTTACTGGGCAGTCTCTGTGACCTGGTCAGCGGAAGCGGTGACAAAGGTACCCCCGTTGTTCTTATCCAGGGCTATTTTGATAATTATGCTACTGAATAGTGTGTGCTGGAATGTACCCGGGCGGAGGCTCTCTTTCCCAATTTGTGGAAGGGGAGCATCTTTACTGCTTGGAGCGATCTTAGCGTTATAATAACACGGGTGCCTTCACTCCGTAGAAGGCGCTCTTGCGGGGGTGAAAAAAATTAAATATAATACACTTGTAAATCAAGGAATTGGAAGGTGTGTCCTGTTTGGTACAGGATATAAAGTGTTCGTGAGAAAGGGGCGGGAATCTTGTTTACTAATCTTCAGGAATGTAAAAAATTTTGTCGTGCCGAAGGAATCAAGGCGATTGATTTTAAACTGATTAATCTGGCCGGGCGCTGGCATCATCTAACCATTCCCGTGGAACGGTTNGATGAGCAGATTATGGAGGATGGCATTGGCTTTGATGGCTCCAGTTATGGCTTTCTTACCCTGGAGAAGTCCGACATGGTCTTTTTGCCCGATTTCCGGTTTGCTTTTGTGGATCCGTTTTGTGAAATACCTACCTTAAGCGTGATTGGCAATATTTATGAGCTTGACGGCAACAAAATGGAGCGCTTTGGCGGCGACCCGCGCTACATTGCGGAGAAAGCCGAAAACTACTTAAAGAGTACCGGGATTGCCGACCGTACCTGGTTCGGACCGGAATTTGAGTTTTACTTAATCGACCATGTTTCTTATGCGGTGGAGCGCAACAACATCAGTGTTTACCTGGATGCCGAACAGGCCGACTGGCACAGCAAGGATGCTGATTATCCCAATCCAGGTTTCAAGGTGCCCTATCAACAGGGTTATCATGTGGATATTCCTTATGATGTGAACGCTGAGCTAAGAAAGAAAATGGTGCTGCAGCTCGAAGCAATGGGTGTGCCGATTAAATATCACCATCCCGAGGTTGGTTCTTCCGGCCAGATGGAAATCGAGGTCTGTTTCGGCACCCTCTTTGAAATGGCCGACCGNACCATGCTGATTAAGTATGTAGTGAAAAACATGGCCATTGCCCACGGCAAGACGGCCACCTTCATGCCCAAGCCTTTTTACCGTGAGGCAGGCAGCGGGATGCATGTCCACATCAATATGTATAAGGGGAACAAACCGGTATTCTACGATGCCAATGGTTATTCCGGCTTGAGTGATATTGCCCTCTATACAATTGGCGGAATATTAAAGCACGCGCCGGCCCTACTTGCCATTACCAATCCCAGCACCAATTCCTATAAACGATTGGTTCCGGGTTATGAAGCACCGGTCAGCATTTGTTACGCTACAGCGAACCGCAGCGCTGTCATCAGGATTCCAGGTTACGCCAACCGTCCCATGGAAAAACGCTATGAATTCCGGCCCTCCGATGCCACCTGTAATCCTTATCTGGCCTTTTCCGCCTTGCTGATGGCGGCCATCGACGGGGTGGAGAATAAGATTGACCCCGTAAAGGAAGGCTTTGGCCCCTATGACGTGAATATTTTCAATCTGAGCGAGGAAGAACGGGCGAAAATCAAAGCTTTGCCCAAATCCCTGGCGGAAGCGGCCGATGCTTTGGAAAATGACTATGAATTCCTCTTGAAGGGCGGCGTCTTTACGGAAGGGATCATCAAGGACCACCTGAAGAGAATCCGCCAAGAGGCGAGAGAAGTAAACAATATCCCCCATCCGAAGGAATACGAGCTTTACTTTGACCTGTAGGCAAAAAACGACCGGAGAAAAAGAAATTGAAGATCAAGAGGCTTTCGAAAAGCAAAGCCTCTTTTTGTTGTATTTTTTCCAAGAAAGCAATAAAATCTTAGTATGAAGAAGGGCAAAAGCAATGACTAACAGGAGGATTATTCGTTTTGCAAATCACGATTAACGGGGTTAAACTAAACTATCATGTCTCCGGAGAAGGAAAAGACTTGATTTTGCTGCACGGCTGGGGCTGTTCCGGGCAAATCTTTGCTCCGGTGCACCGGCATTATGAGCGTTTTTTCCGGACCTACTCCCTGGACTGGCCGGGCTTTGGGGAAAGCCAGGAGCCGCCGGAGGACTGGGGGGTAGCGGACTATGCCCGGCTCTTTTGTGCTTTTCTCGAAGAACTGCGCATAGAAAACCCCCTTATAATCGCTCATTCCTTTGGAGGTAGGGTGGCCATTTATTGCGCGGGCGCTTTAAAAATGCCTTTTGCTAAAATTGTGCTTACGGACAGCGCCGGGATAAAGCCCCGCCGGGGTTTGGATTACTATTGCAAAGTATATACATACAAATTAATCAAACGTATTGTCACTCTGCCTTTTCTTTGGCCGCTTTTTAAAGAAAAATTCGAGGCATACCGGAAAAAAGCCGGTTCAGCTGATTATCAGAATGCTTCGGAACAGATGAAAAAAGTGTTTGTGAAGGTGGTCAATGAAGATTTAACGGAGTATTTACCGCATATCGCTGCCTCCACTTTATTGATCTGGGGTGAAAATGACACGGCAACGCCCTTGCGGGATGCCAAAATCATGGAAAAAAAGATTCCCGATGCCGGGCTGGTGGTCTTTAAAAATACGGGCCATTATGCCTTTTTGGAGAATCTGCCCCATTTCCTGGCGGTGGTGGACAGTTTCTTTAAGAATGAGATGAAAAAGTGATGTCAAGCTAAACGGAGGTAAAAGCTGTGATCGGTAAAATCCTTTTTCTAACCGCTTTTTTAGCGGGCTTGCCTTTCCTTTTGGCCAAGTTAATTTATCATCTGCATATGCTGCAACTCAACGCTTATTTTAACTGCCGCTATTTGGGCTGGCTGNGCCGTCAGTGGGCCAAGGTCTTCCGGCCGGTCGAGTTCTTCCCGGTGGCGCTGCTTTTTGTTTTGTTTCTCTGGCAGGTCTGGCATGGAACCTCCCACCAGGTGGTGACCGGCACTTTCGCCTTCGCTTTCGCGGTGGTTTCGCTTTTTCTCTTTTTTACGCGGGAAAAGGGGAAAGCCAAAAAAAAGTTAGTCTATACCCCGCGGGTGAAAAGATTGCTTACCGCCGCTACAATACTTTTCATCTTCATCTTTGTGGTTTTATGGCAAATCCAGGCTTCGTTCCTCGCTTTTCTGTTTACCCTGGCTTTGTTGCAGGCGCTGGTCTTTCTTCTCGTTCTGGGCGGCAATCTTTTAATGCTGCCGGTGGAAAAAGGAATCAGCTACTACTATTACCGGGATGCCCGGCGGAAACTGCAGGGTATGCCCCGCCTGAAGGTCATTGGGATTACCGGGAGCTACGGCAAAACCAGTACGAAACATATCGTGCAAAAAATCCTGGCCCAGCAATACAATGTGTTGATGACCCCGGCCAGCTTCAATACCACCATGGGGGTGGTGCGGACGATCCGGGAACAGCTCAGCCCGCTCCACGACTATTTTATTGTGGAAATGGGCGCGAAAAAACCCGGGGATATCGCGGAGATATGCCGGTTGGTAAGGCCCACCGTCGGGATGTTAACTTCCGTTGGGCCACAGCATCTGGAAACTTTCAAGACCATCGAAAGGGTGCAGGAGACCAAGTTTGAACTTATCCGCGCTTTACCTTCCGATGGAATTGCCGTTTTGAATCGGGATGAGCCGTTAATCAACGATGGAATGAAGCGTTTTGAAAACAGCACCCTGCGTTATGTGACCTATGGTCTGGGGCAGGGGGAAAAGCTGCCCCACATATCCGCCCGGGACATCCGCTATTCGGAAGAAGGCACGGAATTTACGGTGGTCCGGGAAGACGGACAGGAATATCCTTTCAAAACCAAACTGCTGGGCAAGCACAATCTTTATAACCTTTTGGCAGGGATTGCGCTGGCTTTTGCCCTTGGTATGGACTATAAGTCCATCTATGCTGGGGTCAGGGATATAGTCCCCATTGAGCACCGTTTGCAGATCAAGCGGAAAGAGGATTATGTGATTATTGACGATGCGTACAATGCCAATCCGGTGGGAACCCAGATGGCGCTGGAGGTCTTAGGGTTAATCAGCGGTAACAAAAAGATTCTGGTCACCCCCGGAATGATTGAGTTAGGCAGCCGGGAATACGAGTTAAACAGGGAGTTTGCCCGGCAGGCCGCCCAGGTTTGCGACTACATTATTTTAGTAGGAGGAAAGCGCACTAAGCCTTTGCAGGACGGATTGGCGGAGGCCCAATATCCGCCGGAAAAATACACGGTCGTCAAGGATGTCTTTGCGGCCTTTGAACATCTGGAGAAAATCCGCCGGAAAGGTGATATTATATTACTAGAAAATGACCTGACGGATGACTATGACGAGTAAACTAAAAAGATGGGGGTCGAGGCGAGTGAAGATTAAAGTAGGGGTGTTTTTCGGGGGCAAATCAACTGAGCACGAAGTGTCGGTTATTTCGGGAATTCAGGCCGCGCATAGTCTCAATAAAGATAAATACGAAGTGGTTCCGGTTTATGTCACCAAACAGGGCGACTTTTATACCGGACCGGAACTGCTGGATATTACCGAGTATAAGAATCTGGACGCTCTTTTGCAGAAAGCGGTCCCGGTAGCCATCATCCGCGACCGGGAAAAGGTGTTGCTCTATAAATATCCCTTTGGGCTCTTCAAAAAACCCCTGAACTACCTTGATGTGATTTTGCCGGTCATGCACGGCCATCTCGGGGAAAACGGGGGCTTCCAGGGCTTTTTTGAGGTATTGGATATCCCCTATGCGGAATGCGGCGTTTTGCCTTCCGCCATCGGCATGGATAAAGTTATTACGAAATATGTTTTGCGCAGCGCCGGGATTCCGGTGATTGACTGGTACAGCTTTTACGGCCACGATTGGCTGACGGATGAGGAAAGGCTGATCGAGGAAATGGAAAACCAGATCGGCTACCCGCTCATTGTCAAACCGGCCACCGGCGGCTCCAGTATCGGGATTAGCATCGTTCATAACCGGCAGGAGTTGAAAGACGGGGTGGAGTTGGCCCGTTCCATGGCGGAGAAAATCATCGTGGAAAAACTGGTCGAGAACATGCAGGAGGTGAACTGTTCGGTGCTGGGGGACAGCGAGAACGCCGAGGCTTCGGTATGCGAAGAACCGGTAAGCACCAAGGAAATCCTCTCCTTTGATGATAAATACAGCAACAGCAATACGAAAGGGATGTCCGGAGCCCAACGGAAGATCCCTGCGGATATACCCGAGGAACAAGCCGAAACCATCCGGGAGCTTTCCAGGATTGTCTTTAATTTGCTGGGATGCAAGGGCGTGATCCGGATTGACTATATTATCGACAAGGACACCAACCAGATTTACTTAAACGAACTGAACACCATTCCGGGGTCCCTCGCTTTCTACCTCTGGGAGCCTAAAGGAATTAGCTATACTGAGCTTTTGGACCAACTACTGACCATCGCCATCCGAAACCACCAAAAAGCGAAAAGCCTAACCTACTCCTATGAGAATAACTTGTTCTTATCCGGTCTTCAGGGCTTGAAAAAGTAGGAGAAAATTGGCAAAAACCTCAACAAAACATCAAGCAAGAACCACCTTTTTTTGTATATATTTGTCTGTTCGTCCCAGCATGATTTCCTGACCCCAAAAGCTTATGATAACAAAGACGTAACAAACGGCATCACTGTAGGCACTAAGAGCAATTTTTTGCAAGGTTGAAAATAGTCACAAAAAGTATGCTGTTCGTTACGAAATCTCTATGTCAAGCATTGCCATATATTGCAAATAGGCATTGCCAATGTCTGTTGAATAATGTAAAATTAAGAGTGTCTACACGTTTTTTCGGAAAAAACCCGAATTTATTATAATGNAATAAGTTTACTGAAAAGATTACAAAAAATTATAATAATAAGTCTACGGGTAAAACGAAAGGCGGGAAAAGTGGTGCCCTTCTTACAAAGAAGAAAACGCAGGAGCAGGNACAGTTTGCGATATCTTTTAATGAGTATACTCGCAGTTCTTTCGCTAGGGGCAATTGGGATAGGATTTGCCGCTTGGGACGATACCCTAACGATTAACGGTACTCTTACAACCGGAAACATCGAACCGATTTTCACCAAAGCCTCTTTGTCAGGGCTGGGGACAAGCTGTGGCGGATTCGACTTTGATTCTGACTTCGGCAGTGGATTTGATGGAGGATCCGGTTTTGCCTTTGGTGACGTTATTATCTCCGAAGATGGGAAAAGCCTTGATGTGATCATCAAGGATGCTCAGCATGACGATGTATTCTATTTGGATTTTCAAATTAAAAACATCGGTACTCTACCCGTGAAGCTTGAAAAGATGGATCTAGAAGCGAAAAAGTACTTGAAAACAAGTGTGGAGGACAAGCCCAAGAAAGAACTAAAAAGAAACGAAACAACCAAAGGGAAAATTAAAATAAAAATAGATGCTCCAGATCTGAACAGAAAATATGACAGCACGTTCAGGATACGGCTCGATTATTGCCAAGCTCTCTGAGTAAACAAGCTTATGTAGTTAATAAGGTGCAATACATAGGAAAGGAGGGTGAGGAAAAATATTTTTGCGAACTGGCACCTTATCATATTGACATCATGTTAACGCAGAAAAAAGTAAAAAAAGATCAATTACAAAGAAGAGAAGGGAGATTGATCATTTATGAAAAAATCAAGATTATTAATCGCTGTGTTAGTATGTGCAGTAATGATGATGGGGGTCGGTTACGCCTGGTGGAACGATGTTCTGACTGTTNATGGTACTGTTCAAACGGGAACATTTGATGTGGATTTTGTAGACACAAGTATTGAGAAAATAGGTTCGGAAAATTATTTGGACATTAGTGTAAATTCGGGACAAGATGATTGCATCAATTTTACAGTCGGTAATCTTTATCCGGGAGCTGAATTTAAAGTTACTTCAGGGTTTGTAAACAACGGCAGTATTCCTGTTAAAATAGGGAAAGCAGAAATTGCTAACATTAATTCTAACATTAATTCTAACATTAATTCTAACGAATATGCGAACGCTATTTTGGTAGACACCAATAATGATGGTGTCTATGATACTACAATTAGCGAGTGGGTAGCCAATATCGTAAGTAATTTGGATACCGTTAAAATTGCATCTAATCAAACACTTGCTGGCACTGTTAACTTCCAGGTAAATCCGGAACTTTCCAATAATCTGCAAGGTCAATCAGTAACATTTAATCTTACATTCGACTGGGTGCAATTTAATAAATAAACAGGTAAATGCTTAAAAAGCACCTTGTCACATCATAAGCGTCCTTTTAATTTAGAATGGAGATTGATAATTAATGAAAAAAGCGAGATTATTAATCGCTGTGTTAGTTTGTTCAGTAATGATGCTGGGGATCGGTTATGCCTGGTGGAACGACACGTTGACGGTGTCCGGGACGGTCGAAACAGGGAAGTTCGATGTGAATTTTATTCGCACAGAATTTATCCCTGCGGCATACGGCACCTATCCTCTTGTTGAGCCTGAAATACAAGATGTTCAGGGCAACCTGATCAAGTGTCGCATAGGCAACCTGTATCCCGGCGCAGGCAGCATTCTGAAGTTTCAAGTGAAAAATGACGGCACGATCCCCGCAAAATTTGGTGGTGCCCAATTAACGCTTACGGGGGATGAAGGCTTGATCCCGTACTTGCTGGTTGAGGGTGATTACACGAAGATGGATACTGACGGAACATACACTCTTCCGGCGGACGCTTTTAATAATATAACAATCAGTGATCTGGACGATNAATTGAATAGCAGCGAAATTCTAAAAGGGTATGAATTACAGCGTGATGAAGGGGTAGCTTTTGAGATTATGTTCCTGATGGATCCTGAGGCCCCCAATGCAACCATGGATCAATCCGTCGATTTTACACTGGAATTAGATTGGCAACAGTTTAACAGGCCATAAGTATGATGCAGGATGGGCGATCCTAAGGGCGATTGGCCCATCCTGTATTCATCTAAAGTTATATTAACTACATATAAAAGCATTACGAAAGGGGGTACATCGTAATGAAAAAATATATAGCGCTTATATTATTCTCCGCAGTCCTTGGTTTTATGGTCATCCCGGATGTCTATTCCGTTTGGAAACGGGATTTAAAAATCGAGGGAGAAGTATCAATTGAAGGCCAACAAGCTGTTGATAGTAGTTGCGAGGTTGATGGTAGCGATATCCCCGGTGCACTAATGGAAGAAAGCGAGGAACTCGCCCTCGAACCGGTGATGATTGCTACAGATCTATTTAAACCTGCTATTCCGGCTGCCCCCGGCGGAACAGGAGCTTCCGCAGGAGAAGAGAAGAATACGGCTAGCCCACGGAAACAGGCTCAGGAAACCAGTAAAACGCAAGAAGAAAAGCCTGCAACTGATAATGTGGCCACAACTGCGCAGGTAACGGAAAATCAAACTCAAGAAAATGAAGGAAAGCAGGAAACACAAGAGCAGGCTGTGGTAAATCAAGCCGCGGAAGGGCAGGCAACAGAGCCTGTGGCAGAGGTAGCGGAAAAGCCTGCGGAAAATCAGCCTACAGAAGAGTCATTAACGGAGGCAGCACAAGGACAAGCCACCGCAACAACCCAAGTGCAGGTAAACGAAGGGGCACAGGAACAGGACAGTACCCAGCAAGAAGCAAAGAGCGAGCCCGCGCCCCAGGATCGCCAGGCTGAGAATACTGATTCTTCCGAATCCGGTGTTAGGTTCTATTACTGTGAGTATGTTGAGCCGGAGCTGGCTCCGGAGGTTTTACAGGCCCAACAGTCCCCGACTGCCTAGGAACGGAGAAAGTTTTAAACCTCAGGCTTTATCGTAATTAGTTGCCAGAATAGCCATCAAAGGTGGGGATTGGCATGAGGATTAATGACAAGGTCATCAGAAGTTGTGTTCTCCTGGGAATGATCGCTTTGATGGTCATTCTTACCAATACCGATGTATTTCCCTTTGCGAGCAATACTTACTTTATCTATTACGGACGGCCGCTACTTTGGCTGGGAGTGGCTTTCATCGTATATAAGTTCCCCCGGCAGAGGGCAGTGGGTCGTCTTAGTTTGCGTCGGTTTATCATTCAAATGGCGGTATGGGCAGCGGTAATCCACCTCATTTTCATGATGGTGGGGGGATTGATTTCCGGCTTTGGCAGAAGCCCCTACGCCTTTGGCTTGGTAACGTCGACAATTAATTTTTTGTATGTGGCCAGTTTGTTGCTGGGGGTCGAAGCAGCACGCGCTTATTTGATCAACAGCTATAAAGGGAAAAGGCCGGTTTTGGTCATTGGCCTGATTAGTCTTTTCCTGATGTTTACGGAGCTCACTTTTACTGAGTTCCGAAATTTCGCGGAGCCGGTTAAAGTAGTGCGGTTCGTGGGGAGCATATTTTTGCCTGTTTTCGCCCAGAATATCCTGACTACATATTTCGCTTATCTGGGCGGCTTTGTCCCGGCCGCTGTTTATCATGGGATTTTAATGGCTTTTGAATGGTTTTTCCCGATTTTGCCGAAAATGACCTGGCCGATGAAGACTTTTCTCGGCTGCTTTGTTCCGGTCTTTATGCTGCTTTCGGTACGTCATTTTTATCTCTTACAGGCCCGTGCCATCAAAAGGGTCACTACGGACAGTGAAGAGTTATTCGGCTGGTTNGTGAGCAGTATCATCTCAGTAGTGATCATCTGGTTTGCTGTAGGGCTTTTCCCGGTTTATCCTTCCGTGATTGTGACGGGAAGCATGGAGCCCATGATTAAACCGGGGGACATTGTGCTGGTTCAGAAAATTAAAGGAGAAGAAGCCCAGGTTGGTGATGTGATTCAGTATTATGACATCGAAAATGAGGTGTATATTACTCACCGGGTGATTGCCTTCAAGGAAGAAGGAAAGCGNACTTTGGTCACCAAAGGGGATAATAATAGTTCGGCGGATGCGCAGCCTGTTTCATTGGAACAGGTCAAAGGAAGGGTGATCAAGGTATTGCCGAAAATAGGTTGGCTGAGCTTAATCTTGCGGAGTAATAATCCGATTCCCGAAGGTGTGATCAATTAGCCGTAAATAATGTGCGATGGGAGGGTCGATCATATGGCTGAGAAGAAGGATGTAAAAAACACCGAAAAAAATAAGCATAACCCCAAGGAAGTTGAGCCGGAAAAGCTGAGTGCTGAGCAAGGCAACGAGAAAGCCGGTGCGAATAAGCCGGAAAAAGAAAAAGCGGCGGAAAAGGAGCAAAGCAGCGAACAAAAGCAGACGGACAAGGGAAAAGGGTCCAAGCAGGAGCAGAAAAAGACGGATGTAGGAAAAGAGCAGGCAGAGAAGCAGGCTGTAGTCGAAAAAGCTCCGCTCGATTCCGAGGGTAAGACTGCAGCAGAAAAAGGAGAAGAGCAGAAACAGGAGCAAAAGCAAGAACAGGAGAAGGCTGAAGCAGGAAAAGAGCAGAAGCAGGAGAAGGCCGCAGCAGAAAAAGGTGAAAGGAAAAATAATAAAAAAGCAGGCAAGGAGAAAACCGCCGAAAAGAAGCAGGACGAGAAGAAGAGCAAGGAAAGTGCTTCTTCCCGGGAAAAGAGCGCTGAAAAAGAGCAAAAAGGAAGCGCCCCTGCCGGGAAGGCGGATGGTAAAGATGATAAAAAGAAAGAAAAGAAGCGCCGGGAAAAGAAGCTTATGTCTTCAACGGTCAGAATCTTCTTATTCCTTTCCGTTTCGGCTGCTTTGATTACCCTTTTGGTTTTACTGGCCATCACTTTGTTGGTTCCCCAGGTGAAAGAGGAGCAGATTANCCATTATCAGTATAAACAGAAGGGTGATCTCACCTATCAAGTAACCTTAAGGGATAATCCGCTCTATCCGGAAAAAGTGCTGGGCATGGGGAAGGTTTATCCGGCCCGGTACGTGGACCAGATTCTCCTGAAAGGTGCTTACGAATACAGTGCTGAGCAACCCGGTCAATTGTCCGGTGAGTATCAGGTGTCGGCTTTAATCGAAGGTGTGACAAGGGCAAACGAACAGGAGAAAGTATTATGGAGTAAAAACCATGTGCTGATCCCCAAGACCGCTTTCCAGAACGACCAAGGGCAAATCGAATTAAAGCGGGACGTAGTCCTTCCCTATTGGGACTATAATCTTTTTGTCAAACAGGTGCAGGAAGAGACAGGGATTAACTCCACTGTAAGAGTGACGGTGTTTTGGCATATTAAGACCAAGGTGGAAACGGAACATGGCATAGTCGAGGAAGAATTAGCCCCGAATCTGACCTTGCCGTTAAATGTGAATTATTTTGAGATTGCCGGGGAGTTAACCCAGGAAGATGGGGGAGCTTTGTCCGATACGGTGCGGCAAACGGTTCCGGTGGATGGGAATAAAGGCCTGTTCTTAGGGCTAAAAGCCTTGCTTTGTTTGTTGTTTCTGATTTGGCTGGGAACCCGTACGATGAGTCCCCAACCGGATGTTTACGAAAAACTGGTGCAGCAGATCTTTAAAAAGCATGGCGACCGTTTTGTCGCATTGGAAACCGATCTGGCGGCAAACAATGACGACATGTTTGGCGGGGCGATTAGTGAACTCGGGGCAACCGGCATGACCGGGATCAGCAGAATGGCTCAAAACGCCGGAATTGTCGCCGGGGCCAAGTTCAACGCCACTGAAAAAATGATTAGGGTTAAGTCGGTGGAAGATTTGGTGCGGGTAGCCGACGAAATCAGCCAGCCGGTGTTTTATGTGGAGAGTGTATTGGCTGAAAACAAAGGGATTGCCTTTTATGTGTTCGGCGACACGACTATTTTCACTTACGAATTAAAGCCCGTCCCGCAGGGAGTGCCTCTTGCCCAGAAAAAGAGCGGCGGCATAACCCTCGGCAGTTAAGAAAAAGCGCCTTGCCTGGGTGAAAACCTTGGGGGCGGTAGTTTCAAATAACGGAGAGCCTCCCTTTGACCGGTCAGGTCAAAGGGAGGCCCACTTTTGTTAGTCTGGTTTTGTTAGTAATAATGCGACTTTTCATCTTGTGGTGCTCCTGGGGTGTGGTATAATTCTTTTGAAATATGTTGCTCCTTTGAATAGGTGGGATAGTATGGATGGTTGGGAAATGATGATTTTGGCCCTTAATCTGTTTTCCTTTTGCTTATTCGGGCTCGATAAATGGAAAGCGCAAAAAGGGATGTGGCGGATTCCGGAGAAAACCTTTCTTCTGTTGGGGGCGTTTATGGGCGCGGCCGGCATCTTGCTGGGCATGAAGGTGTTTCGCCATAAAACAAGGCACTCCCTTTTTACCTTTGGGATGCCTCTTTTGCTGGTTTTAAACATGCTTTGTTATTATTTAATCCTCAATCAAAATACAGCTGGGGCTTTTCGGGGGTGGTAATGGTAACGGTGAGGTCTGTTTTTGGCTTGGAAAAATCTGAACCTAAAGGACCGCTTGTTAGTGTAAAGTTATTGTAGGACTTTTTGAGGTTCTATAATAAATGTTGGGGTGTTCAAAAGGAAACTTAGCCTAAAAAAAGAATAAAGAGAGCATACCCGGAAACCACCCATGTATTCAACCCATCACAGTCATCTACAAGGAGGTATTGATATGCTCTCTACCAGTTATTATACAGAAGAACTTCTCGGAATAAAAGACGCTAATATTATAAAAATTGAAAATGATAAAAAGAACCAATTTACACACATCTATTTTGAGCTGGAACGTAATATTTATGAATGCCCAAACTGTAAAGAAATAACGTTATTAATTCATGATTATCGCTGGCAAACTATTAAAGGTCCTCCTATGGGACATAAAAAGTTACTTTTCCATTACCATAAACGAAGGTATCGTTGTGAACATTGCGGTAAACGCTTTTATGAACCAAACAATTTTGTTCCTAGATACCATCGCATGAGCTATAGTTTAGAAGCTTTTATATTAGAAGAACTACACAATAATCATTCGGTAAAAAGTATCGCTAAGCACTGTAATGTGTCTGCTTTTACAGTTAATCGTCTTTTTAACTTTATATCACCCCCTACAACTAAATTGCCTAGGGTTTTATCCATTGATGAATTTAGAGGAAATACGGGAGGCGAAAAGTTTCAATGTATCTTAACCGATCCGGAAAATCGTAAAGTAATAGATATATTACTAGGTCGCAGTAGTTTTTATCTCACAGAATATTTCCGTTCTTTTTCTAAAAAAGAGCGAGAAAAAGTTCAAATAGTTATTATGGATATGACCCATTATTATAAAAATATCGTTGAGTGTTATTTTCCTAATGCCATGATCGTTGCAGATAAATTTCACTATACCCGGCTCGTTTATTGGGCATTTGATAAAGTCCGTAAAGATGTGCAAAAAAGTCTTCATCCCGATCGTCGAAAATACTTTAAACGAAGCAAATCATTTTTATGGAAACACCGTTCTAAATTGAATCAAGAACAATTAGATGCCGTAGAAGTAATGCTTAATATTTCCCCCAGATTAAGCAAAGCTTATCTCTTAAAAGAAAAATTTCTAGAGTTTTTAGCATCTAAAGATGATTTCGAAGCTAAAAAACGGCTCAGTTTTTGGTTCGCTTTTACCGATAGCTGNAATCTACAAGAATTCCAGACATGTAGAGAGACTTTCTTTGAATGGCTAAATCCAATACTAAATTCATTTAAAACGCCTTATACAAATGGTTTTACGGAAGGCTGCAACAATAAGATAAAAGTGTTAAAACGCAATGCTTATGGTTATAGAAATTATTCTAGATTCCGAGCTAGAATACTATATATGTTCGCTGCCTAAATATTTACATACCCCAATAAAAGAAACGGTCCTGCAAAATGTTACCTCCGGAACGACATTATGACCATTGTTCAAAAGAGCGAAGGAAGACGCAGCGGTGAGGGCGTCAACCCGAAGTGGGGAGGGGGGCCCCCACATAGTCACGCATAGCCCGAACCCAAGGATGAGTGAGCTCGATTCCTTTTGGTCATACGGAGTCTGAAGGTTACATTTTGCTGGAACGTTACTATTCACCGGATTTATTTAGGGTTTGATTCATGTCCGGGTGTATAAAAATGCTACCGTCAGATCAAATCTCTCCAACGGTAGCACAATTGCTCTAAAATCTATTCTTTTTTAGGTCTTACCCCAACAATTGACATAGAGCCAAAAAGTTCCCAAGCCGAAAAACCAAGACTTGCTAATTATATTTTGATAATGTTGCAGGTATTTTTGTGACACCTTTTTTTTACAATGGGGGCATTTCGTAGTATTGGGCGTTATTGGTTCGTGACATTCCGGACATGTGAGTTTGGCCATATTTTTCCCTCCCGGTAAGTATTGATAATTTAAATTTCTTTTATATAATATGATTTATTTCTCTATAACCCTGAGAAATCCTCTAATTTTACGGAAGTGTTAATTTTTTTGCCAGCTCCATGCGTAAATCCTCTAAAGATAAAGAGTTTAAAGCCTCATCGATCACTGTTTTTACTTTTTGCCAGACAAGGCGGGAAACACATTTTTCGAAGCGCTCACAGGTGGCGGGGAAATCAGTACTAACGCATTCCACCGGCACAATGGGTCCTTCCAGCGCGCGGATTATTTCCCCGACGAGAATTCCGGCCGGTTCCCTGGTCAATGTATATCCGCCTTGTACGCCACGGTTACTCTTGACCAAACCGCTTTTGACCAGGTTAGACATGATTTGCTCTAAATAAGCTTCCGAGATGCCCTGGTTTTCCGAAATGGTTCTCACGGAGACTAATCCTTGATCATAATTGAGCGCAAGTTCCACCATTGCTCGCAGACCGTAACGGGCCCGTGTCGAAAATTTCATGGTGCAGTACCCCTTCTTTTTGTTGATTCAAACTTTTTGTTAATTCTAACAGATGACTCACTTTTGCTTTTAATTATATGAATGTTGATTAAAGAAGTCAATTTTCCTATTGACATTGAAGGGCGCGGTAGGTATAGTATTTATAAGTAAATCCTAGCAAACCGATAGGAATTATAATATATCGACATATCAGCTTTGTTTTATTCATTATTAATGCTTAGGAGGATGGAAAATGACAAAAATTGTGCAAAACCTTACAGAACTAATCGGTAATACCCCTTTATTGGAGCTACGCAGTTATGGGCAAAGGATGGGCCTTTCCGCAAAAGTGATTGCCAAGCTGGAGTATTTTAATCCGGCCGGCAGTGTCAAGGACCGGATCGGCTATGCGATGATTAAAGACGCAGAGGAAAAGGGCTTAATTACCGGGGATACTGTGATCATCGAACCGACCAGTGGCAATACGGGTATTGCCCTTGCTTTTGTAGCAGCAGCGAAAGGTTATCGTTTAATTCTTACCATGCCGGAGACGATGAGCATGGAGAGACGGAGTATTTTGACGGCGCTCGGGGCGGAATTAGTGTTAACACCGGGTGCGGAAGGGATGAAAGGGGCCATTCGCAAAGCGGAGGAACTGGCGTCTAGCCATCCTAATTCGTTTATGCCTCAGCAGTTTAAGAATCCGGCCAACCCGGAGGTACATCGACAAACTACGGCTGAAGAGATTTGGCGGGATACCGACGGGAAAGTAGATATTTTCGTGGCGGGCGTTGGCACAGGCGGAACAATTACCGGGGTTGGCGAGAGCTTAAAAGCGAGGAATCCGGAGATCAAGGTCGTTGCGGTGGAGCCGGCGGATTCTCCGGTTCTATCAGGCGGAAAGCCCGGACCGCATAAAATACAAGGAATTGGACCAGGCTTTGTTTCGGATATTCTCAATCGAGAGGTGATTGACGAAATAATTCCAGTCCAAAATGAGGAAGCTATGGATACGGTAAGAAAACTGGCCGGCACTCAAGGCTTGCTGGTAGGTATTTCGTCCGGGGCGGCGGTTTTTGCCGCAGCAAAGCTGGCTTTGAGGCCGGAAAACAAGGGCAGGAATATCGTGGTATTGCTGCCGGATACAGGAGAGAGGTACCTTTCGACGGAAGTGTTCGGGGAAAAACTAAATTAATTCCAGGGGAAAGACTAAATTAATTCCAGGGGAAAACTTAACTAGTAAGAAAAAAAGATGAGTTATGAATAAGACTAGCAAGGGAGTCTTGAAAGAGACTGGCAAAGAATGAAAAGAAAAACTTTGAGAAGAAGATTTAGNAAGGGAGAGTGNAAGAAATGGCTGAGCTGAAAAAATTAAAATTCGATACTTTACAGGTGCATGCCGGTCAAAAGGTTGACCCCGCCACGGGGGCACGGGCTGTTCCCATTTACCAAACAACTTCCTTTGTATTTGAGAATGCGGAGCATGCCGTAAGGCTGTTTAATCTGGAGGAGGCAGGGAATATCTACACCAGGATCATGAATCCTACAACTGATGTTTTTGAGCAAAGGATGGCGGCACTGGAAGGAGGAGTGGGAGCGTTGGCTACTGCTTCCGGTTCGGCGGCCATTACTTATGCCATCTTAAATCTTGCCGGGGCCGGGGATCATCTGGTGGCCGCCGCGACTCTTTATGGCGGGACCTATAATTTATTTTCCGCCCGCTTCCCTCAATTCGGGCTCAAAACAACTTTTGTCGATCCTGATGATCCGGAAAATTTTCGCCGCGCNNTTACCCCGCAAACGAAAGCCNTCTATCTGGAAACCNTCGGCAATCCGGGGATAAACATTATTGATCTTGAAGCGGTGGCCGGGATTGCCCATGAAAACGGCCTGCCCCTTATCGTTGATAATACTTTCGGCACTCCTTATTTAATCCGGCCGATCGAGTTTGGCGCGGATATTGTAGTCCATTCGGCCACGAAGTTTATCGGCGGTCACGGTACCTCTTTAGGCGGGGTATTGGTGGATGGGGGTCGTTTTGATTGGGGCGCAAGCGGCAAATTCCCTGACTTTACCGAGCCGGATCCCAGTTATCACGGGGTTAGGTATGCGAAAGCCTTTGGGCGGCAAGCCTATATTGCCAAAGCGCGGGTGCAGTTATTACGCGATACGGGGGCCTGCCTGAGCCCGTTTCATGCCTGGCTGTTCCTGCAGGGGCTGGAAACCCTTTCTCTGCGTGTTGAAAGGCATGTGGCNAATACGAAAAAGGTGGCTGAATTTTTACAGAACCATCCCCTGGTTACCTGGGTCAATTATCCCNGTTTAANAGGCAATAAATACTATGCNTTAGCGCAGAAATATCTGCCGAAAGGGGCCGGTTCCATTTTTACCTTCGGCATTAAAGGCGGGATAGAAGCAGGCAAGCGCTTCATGGATAGTTTGGAGATTTTTTCGCTTCTGGCCAATGTGGCCGATGCCAAGTCTCTGGTCATCCATCCGGCCAGCACCACCCATGCCCAGTTA
>JGI24711J26586_10000906_pt1 | contig 23221 bp, 25 predicted proteins | sample BioPla3DNA1_FD_26586 | JGI IMG/M metagenome (IMG submission 26586)
AGGAGAAAATATCATGGCACTATATGTAAATACTAATGTTACCTCATTAAATTCAGCTAACAAGTTAAACAACGCAACTAAGTCATTAGATACAACCTACAAGCGTTTATCATCAGGTCTACGCATTAACAGCGCAAAAGATGATGCTGCAGGTTTACAGATTTCAAACCGTTTAACATCCCAGATCAANGGTCTAAATCAGGGTAACCGTAACGCAAACGACGGTATTGCTCTAGCACAGACAGCAGAAGGTGCATTAGACGAAGTACACTCAATGTTACAGCGTATCCGTACCTTATCAGTACGGTCAGCTAACGGTACTAATACAACAGATGACCGAGCATCAATCCAGGCAGAAGTTAAAGAGTTATCTGATGAAATCACCCGTATTGCATGTAAGACAACCTTCGGTGGTCATAAGATCTAAGCAGGTCAGGGTAATGGTCTAATCGGTGCTGACGGTAAGGTAAAATTCCAGGTTGGTGCTAATGCTAACGATACCACTTCAGTAAACTTAAAAGCATCATTCACTGTAGAGTCAATAAAAACTGCAGCTAATGATACATCAGCCCTAAGAACAAGTGATGGGGGTAGTTCATTTGGCTCCTCAACAGCAGATAATGCACAGGCTACCTTAGGTGATATTGACAAGTTCATCATACTTGTAGATAAGTCCCGTGGTCAGTTAGGTGCTGTACGGAACCGTTTAGAGTCAACCAGTAACAATCAGTCAAACATCGCAGGGAACGAGTCAGACGCACGTTCAAGAATCCGTGATACTGATTACGCAGAGGAAGCTGCAAATATGTCACAGCAGACAATTATTCAGCAAACAGCTGCTTCAATGCTACCCAGGCAAACAGCCGTCCACAGATTGCCCTAAGACTGTTAGGTTAATTAAAAACAAGAACTACCTAGTTTGATAAGATATAAGGCCTCAAAAAGAAATCTTTGAGGCTTTTGGCTTATATAAGGACAAAAAAAATGCCACTTTCGTGGCATCTTTCATTTCAGCTCAAGAGATTAGTCCTGCTCAAACATTGCAGAAATAGACTCTTCGTTGTTAATTCTGCGTATAGCTTCTGCAAGCGTTGGAGCTAAAGTTAACTGACGGAAATTCTTTAGCTTCTTGAACTGCTCGGTTGCAGGAACTGTGTCAGATACAACTAAGGTATCTAATGCTGATTCAGATACATTCTTGTATGCGTTACCAGATAGAACAGCATGGGTACCATAAGCGATAACTGATTTTGCACCACGCTCCTTTAGAGCCGCAGCCGCTTTACATAGGGTACCACCTGTATCGATGATGTCGTCAACGATGATACACTCTCTATCCTTTACTTCACCGATTAGGTTCATAACCTCGGAAACATTAGGACGTGGACGACGCTTATCGATAATTGCAATATCAGCATTGTTTAATAATTTTGCAATTGCACGTGCACGTAAAACACCACCCATATCTGGTGATACAACGCATGGATTCTGTAGATTTAGTGTCATCATATCTTCAACAAAGATCTGACTTGAGAAGCAGTTGTCTACAGGAACGTCAAAGAAACCCTGAATCTGTTCTGCGTGTAAATCAACAGTTAGAACATGGTCAACACCTACACTTGATAGAAAATCAGCTACTACCTTAGCGGTAATAGGCACACGAGCTGAACGTAAACGTCTATCCTGACGAGCGTAACCGAAGTAAGGAATTACTGCGGTGATACGACCAGCTGAAGCACGACGTAGGGCATCGATCATAACGATCAATTCCATTAGGTTGTCGTTTGTTGGAGCGCATGTTGATTGGATGATGAAAATATCGCAACCACGTACATTCTCATTGATCTGTACATGAACTTCTCCATCAGAGAAACGGTCAACGGTAGCATTACCTAGTCTAGTGTAAAGACGATCTGCAATTTTTTTAGCTAAGTCTGGAGTTGCATTGCCAGCAAAAAGCTTCATATCAGCCATAAGATATGTGATCCTGATTGATTTGATGTGTAAATGAAATTTCTTTGAAAGATTTCAAAGTCGAACATATTTTAAAACTTTTAACTAGATCATTAAAGCAAAAAATTTAACTTTACAAAATTAAAACGATTTAGTTACAGGTTTTCAAGAGCCTCTAATACAGGTGACTTTTGTACTGATCGGGCTATAAAATTTTTTCTGCAAATTGCATCAATTTTTATTTGCGCACGTTTTGCGGCCTCAAGATCATCAAAAGCAACAAAACAAGATGAACCACTGCCTGACATATAAGGCTTTCCAAAGTTAGACAGCTCTTTTAACAGAGACTGAACCTCAGGGTATTCATTTACTACCACAGGTGTAAAGCAGTTTTCATATGAAGTGTTTATAAGTTCCTGATAGGTTCTTTTTTTACTGTCTTTTTTTAGTTTATCGGAGCTGAATAAAACTTTTGTAGGGACAGAGCAATCTGGTGTTGCTACAAGATAATATCTGTCTTTAAAGTCTACTGGCTCAAGAATTTCGCCAATTCCCTGTGCAAAGCATGGAACTCCTTTTATAAAGATAGGAACATCTGCACCTAATGATGTACCTAATTCAAGAAGAGTTTTTTCTTCAAGATTTAAATTCCAGAGCTTATTTAATACAGATAGGGTGGTTGCTGCATTTGCTGAGCCTCCACCTAAACCTCCGCCCTGAGCTAGGATCTTATCAATAGAGATTTTTACGCCTTTAGTACAACAACACTTCTGCTTTAAAAGCATTGCTGCCTTATAAATGAGGTTTTGCTCTACAGGAAAACCAAAATCGGTTAAAAGCTCTACCTTGTCTTCTGAAGTTGTTTCAAATGTCATCTTGTCGCCATAGTTTAAAATGACAAATAATGTCTGAAGATTATGGTAACCGTCAGGTCGTTTACCTGTGATGTATAAAAACAGATTCAGTTTGCAGGGACTGATAGTATTAAAAATCATAACTAGTTTAAGGTTGTAACGTCGTTTACTCTAAACTCCACTTTGGCTATAGGTGTGATAATTTCGATTCCTTTTGGAAGAACAACTCCTCTAAAGGCACGATAGTCCTTATAGTTGACCTGGTATTCTTCGTTGAATTTTGCGGTTTTTACAAAGCCTTTTTCGTCAAAGGTAAGTTCACCTTTTGGTGTACCAAACATGATTGCAGGAATTTGTTCTACAGGTAAATCCAGGTTGAACTGTTCTTTTAAAAGCTCGCGTGCATTATCTCCTTTGTAAACATCTCCTCTGATGTTTAAGAATGTGGTGCCATTTGCATATACGTCAACCTTTGCGTACTGCATACCCATAGGGCCTAAAAATTCAATGCTGTAGGCTTGTGGAGTATAGCTGTAGGTGCAATTTACAGCAAAACTGCGACCTTTATTAGGCATGATAGCTATTCTGCCATTTTCTTCAAGCTTATTAACAGTTTTGAGCATTTCAATGCGCTGTTCATAAGTCATCTTTTCAAAGTTCTTTTCACCCTGAATTGAGGTACAAGCATTTAAGACAAATAACGAGAGTGCCATAAAGATTATGGCAAAAAATTTACTTTTCATTAGTTATACTGTTCCTGAGCTTCTTTTAACAGATTGTAGATTCTGATAAGTTCCTGATGGTTCTTAAATCCCTTTAGATTTAAATCTGAAGCATTAAGACCATTAAAGCGTGAGGTTCCATTGATATGAGCTAGTACCTTATCTAAGGTATTACGACCATACAGAAGTTCAAATCCATCTAGATAGTCAGACTCATTTAAAGCACCATTAGTCTTGCACTCAAGAACTTTGATTAGGCACTGATAGAAAGCTAGCTTATCTAATGGGAAATCATTTTGATTGTAGCTTACAGTCCAGATAGCATAGTTTAATGCCTGCTCAAACTGTTTTGCTGCAAGCGCTACCAGACAGCGAAGTTCGCCCATTCTAAGAGATGCCCAGGCGGATTTTTCATCTGAGAGCACACCTAGCAACTGGCAGACTGGAGTTTCATTATCAAAGCTTTCATTTTCAAGTTCATCTAAATAGTCTGCATAGGTTTGTTCGCTTTCTGTGGTTTCAGGAAGTGTAAGCAGAGCCTCCTGGAAATCGATACCGCTGTTTGTATTGTTATATACAAGATCATCAACAGGATAAATCTCAGACATTCCAGGTACGATAGTTCTATATACGCAGACACCAAGGTAATTGTATGAGCGGATGTAGATATCAAAGCCTAGCTTTGCAATCATATAACGAAGAGCTTTATACTGCTCCTGTGTGTCTCCTGAAAAATCCCAAGCTACAAAGCGATAGTCAGGAACATTCTTAAACATCTGCATTGGCAGAATTCCTGTGGAATCAACGAAGTGACTCTCAAGATTTACAACATCAGATGTTCTTTCTAGATCAAAATCAGGGGCATCAAAATTATCTAAATCACTGAATGTTCTGCCCTGCATCAGTTCAGTAAGAGTTCTGTCTAAAGCAACCTCGAAAATTGGGTGAGACCCAAAAGAAGCAAAGCAGGTGCCATTGCTCTGGTTGAATAACACTACGCATACAACAGGGAATTTCCCCCCTAAAGAGGCGTCATAGCAGACAACCTTAATATTGTCGCTTTGCAGAGTGTTGATTGTTTTATAAGAGTTCTCGTATTTTGCAAGAATTTCATCAGGTATCTTAGGGAGGGCAAGACCGCGTTTAATGATTTCTCTTTTTACATATCTTTCAATAATCTCTGACAGCCCCTGAACTAAAGCTTCATACTCTGTATTACCCTCTGACATGCCGTTAGAACCGTACAGATTGTCTAGAAGATTAACAGGGAAATAAACTATTTCACCATTTCTTGCATTAGTAAAAGGAATAGAGCATACACCACGAGAGAAAGATGATGACTGCAGATCTACAAGATCCTCTAAAGAAAGATTTGTTTCCTGAGAGTAGAACTTACGAAGTGATGAATTTAAAACATCATTAGGGATCTGAGGATCTTCCTGATCAATTGGAGTCCATTTTTCATCTTTAAAATGAACAAAAGGCGCATTTGAATTGTCTAAGCCTAAATAATAGTCAGAAAATACCATATGGGTTGCAAGACGCTCAAACAGTTCTCCGTATGCTGAGGCCGTAGCTGCAAGCTTTGAGCTGCCTTTACCGTTTGAATAGATGCAAGGACAACTTGTAACAGATAAGTTAACCGAGAATACGTTATCTAATGGATTTAACCAATTGCTTTGAGTTACATCTATATTAAGTTTAGATAAAATCTTTTCAAAACGGTCGATGCTCTGCTCTAATGGGGCGTCTTTTCCAATAATGGTTGTCATGGGTATTTATCCTAAAAGATACTTAATTTTGACTAAAACTTAGTAATGTATAATATCACACTGTAACTTGATAAGATTACAATCTAAAAATGCGCTATACAGGTAGAGCTTATGGACGAAAATAATTCTAATAAAGATAAGGTCGAGCAGGATTTAGCCCCTGTAGATAATGCACAAAAAAAGGAAAGTCAGACTACCCCTGAACAGGACAAAGCTGATATGACTTTAAAGTCTCCTATATATGCTAAAGATGCTTTACAGAGAAATAGGAATTTAACAGGAATTAAATCCGTTGGGGCAACCCGTTTAGAGGTTAAGTCACTTCCTGAGAGCATCAGGAAAAGACGTGAAGAACTAGAGCGAGAATTTGAAAGAGAAGGACTTGTGGAAAGAAAAGATAATCAGTGTTCAGACAAACTTTCATCTGGTGAGACAGAAAATGATTTGATTTTTAAAAAAGCAAAAGCACGTGTTAATAAATTAGGGGAAGAAAGGCAGGATATATTAGGGAAAATATCAAGAAATTTTAAGATTCTAATTGTTGTAATAATCGCCTTTGTTGGATATTATTATATAAACAATGTAGGCACCTTTAGCTTCTTAAAACAGGATCCGCTAAAGGAAGTACAGGCGCAATTACCGCTTAAACTTGATCCGATGACTACCTTAAAAGAGGTAAGCTTACAGCAGGATGTGTTTACCCTTGTCGTAGAAAAGTCAAAAGATGCCTTTTCAGGGGAAGAGAGTAAGGAAAAAGCTCTAAAAATGTACCTTGAGAGTGCAAGTGTGAATTTCTGTAAAATTAAATTCTTTTCCGATATGATTGAATCAGGAAAGAAAATCAAAATTCTTATAGCAGCGGAAGGTTCTAAAGAACAATTAGAACAGATAGTTGACAAATGCTCCTATTAGAAAAACAAAGTTTTTATTAAGTTTTGCAATTTTTGTGAGGATATAATGCAAAAAGTTGGTTTAGTCGGCTGGCGTGGTATGGTTGGCTCCGTATTAATGGAGCGTATGCAACAGGAGAATGATTTTGCTTTAATTGATGCAACATTCTTCTCAACTTCTCAGACAGGTCAGAAAGCACCTTCATTCGGTGGTAAGGATAATGGTTTGCTTCAGGATGCATATAACATTGATGCATTAAAGGCAATGGACATTATCATCTCTGCTCAGGGTGGCGATTACACTACTAAGATGTACGGCTCTTTACGCAACGCTGGCTGGAATGGCTACTGGATTGACGCAGCTTCAACTTTACGTATGGAAAAAGATACTAAGATTATTCTTGAACCAGTTAACCGTGAAGTTTTAGATCAGGCTTTAAATGACGGCTGCAAGTCATACATCGGTGGTAACTGCACGGTAAGCTTACTTTTAATTGCTTTAGCAGGTTTAATCAAGTCAGGTAACGTTGAGTGGATTTCAACTCAGACTTATCAGGCTGCATCAGGTGCTGGTGCTAAGAACATGCGCGAATTATTATGCCAGATGGGTGCATTATATGATTGCGTAAATTCAGAGCTAGCTGATCCACACAGCTCAATTCTTGATATCGAGCGTAAAGTTCGCACCAAGATGAATGATGCAAGCTTCCCAACAGATAACTTTGGTGCTCCTCTAGCAGGTAGCGCTTTACCTTGGATTGACAAGGAATTAGAGAATGGCCAGAGCCGTGAAGAGTGGAAGAGCCAGGCAGAAGCTAACAAGATTTTAGGTTATGCTGAAGGCACATTACCTATCGATGGTAACTGTGTACGTATCAGCTCAATGCGCTGCCACAGTCAGGCATTAACCATCAAGTTAAAGCAGAATATTCCATTAAATGAGGTAGAGCAGTTAATTGCTTCTCAGAACAAGTGGGTTCGCGTAATTCCTAACCACAAGGAAGTAACTCTAAGCGAGTTAACTCCAGCTAAGGTTTCAGGTTCTCTATATGTGCCTATCGGTCGTCTACGTAAGATGAACATGGGTGATAACTTCTTATCAGCATTCACTGTTGGTGACCAGTTATTATGGGGTGCAGCAGAGCCATTACGCTGCATGTTACGCCAGATCATCGGCTAACAGTCCTATCGAATCCTTTAATCTACCTCCTTCTCTGGAGGTAGATTTGTCTTTACTCTTCTAAAATCCTCTACATTCAAATCAAAAGGCTTAATCAGTCTAGAGAATAAGTCTACTGCATTTTTTGTAAAGAAAATTTAACTTCTGCCGTTACCTTATATAGTGAAGGAAATTGAGGGCAGTATTGTGCTTACAGGTGAAATCAGAAATGAGCTACTAGTTGATGAACTGCAACTAGGTGAGCGTCTTAATAAAGACGTTCAGTCACAGAATCGTGCTGATTTTGCTCTTATGCTTGCTATGCTTTCACAGGATATACGAGATAATCCTGTATTCTTTACCAGGACTCAAAAGGTAAAGGAAGAAAACTTACGTGCTAAGTTTATGCTTCCTCCAGCTCAAAAAGAGTATGCCACTACAGATGATTTTGATAGAGCACAGGCACTAACCGAGGCATTCCATCAGGATGGCTTAAGACAGGTGTTTTTAGCTTCGTGTCTGTCAAATGAGCCTTTAATTCCATATCAGAGAGATTTAGCTCCAGAGGTATTTGCTCAGCTAACCCCATTAAAGCAGGAAAAGCTAAGAAAGAAGAATGAAGGTCAGACCTTAGCTTATGAAGCAATTAAAGAGGTTGGTGACGGCTTTGGTATTTTAGATGAAATCAACCAGAGCAAGGCACAAACCTCATTACATGCTACAGCTTAACTTTTAAAACAAGCTTTAAATCTGTTTAAAGCCTCAGCTAAGGTGGCTTTAGTGCAGCCTAAATTTATACGAATAAAGCTCTCATCAGGTGATCTGTACATTGAGCCTGAGTTAATTAAAAGTCCCGCTTCATTTAATTGCTTTGTTTTGATTTCATCCGATGTAAGTTTTAATGAAGAGCAGTCGACCCATGCTAGATAGGTATTCTCAAGAGGTGCCACAATGATGTCTTTGAATTCTCTTTAAAGAACTTTACAAGATATTTATAGTTTTCCTGAATATAGTCATTGAGCTCGTAAAGCCAAGTCGCAGTCTTTATCAAAAGCACAGTTATCCAGAATTAAATCATCTGCATAGCAAAGAGGCTGTGTTCCCTCGATTTTACAGTTTACAAAACGTACATTTTTAGAATGCAATGCCAGGTATTCACCTGTTAAAACACAATTCTCAACAAGTACATTCTCTGATTCCCAGAAGGCATCGCGAGAATCTAAAATACTGTTTCTTACAATGATGTTTTTGCAGTTTTGAAAAGAGTAATTGCCCTGTAATATGAAATTCTCAAGAGTAAAATTCTTACTGTTAAAAAAAGATGTAATCACCGTTAGTAACTCTTCAGTCTTTCATAGAAATTTCACTGCAGTCCCAAAGTGTTTCTTTTGCATCAGTAAAATTCACTTTTTCAAGAGTGATTTTTGTAGCTATACGAAACATCTTAGGGCAGTCAACAGTTGAGTTTTTCATGGTGATCTTGTTGCTGTACCAGATAGCAGCACGAGCATTTGTATCGAAAGTACAATCTTCAATTAAGGCATTGTCCACATGCCAGAATGGGTATTTGCCATTGAAATAGGACTGGTTGCAGGTAAGATTCTGGCATTCTTTTAATGCCGATTCTCCATCTAGGATCTCGATGTTTTCCATCTGAAGATCGTGACTTTTAAAAAGAGGTCTTTCGCCGTGGTATTTAGTATTTTTAACAGTATTCATTTTTTATCTAGAAGGTAAACCAAAAACTAATTTCATTCTAATGTTAAGGCGTAGTGGATATCTGTGTTTAACTATCAGATTATTGCCTAATCCTCTCAATTTGTGAGTAAATTATACAAACATATTAGGGCGAATAATCTTAAAAAAGTTTCTGGTAATCGCTTTTTCTCTATCTTTTCTGATAGATCTCACGATTGATAATTGACTGTTTATCACTCTTCTTTAAAATCACCATTAAAGCACCGCTGCCACCTTTCCATTCGGGTGCAGAGTGGAAGGCTAAAACTTCAGGGATCTGTTTTAACCAGTGAATGACATGGCTTTTAATTAAAGCTTTAGGATTTGATCTTTGTCCTTTTCCATGAATGATTAGAATTGTTCTGAATTCATGTTTTTTTGAAAATTCTAAAAATCTCATTACATGGTCATAGGCCTGTTCTACAGTCTTACCATGTAAATCAATATAGTCAGCCTCAGGATATTCTCCATTTCTTAATTTTTTGATTACATAAGGCTGAATACCAGGACGTTTATATTCAATTACATCATTAGGCTGAACCATAGCCACAAAACCTGATGATGCTGTATCGGTGAGATCTTCAGGGAGGCGAACTGCATTAGCCTGTCTTACTTTGGCAAGAGATTTATCAATAGCTTTGGACTGGCTGTCGATTTTATCCTGAACCATAGGCTTAATCTCATCAGCGCCTACTAGTTCTTTGAAGTCTGGTTTTTCGGCGGTATCCTGTTCTTTTAGGAGTTCTAGAAAGTCTTCTTTTTCTTTCATAAATAATTCTGGTATCGGGATTAAACGTGAGCTGAATATAAATAAATTTTTACTACTACACAAATGCAAACAAACAGAATGCCACAGAATCTGATTTTGTTATAAATCTTTAAAGGAGTCTTTACAGTAGGATCGTTTGAACCACCAAGCTTTTCAATTCTATAGAGAATATTATTGTAGTATCTAGGACCACCTAAGCTTACATTTGCATAGGAGCCTAATAAATCAAGAACAAAGGCTGAAATAAAGTTTTTGTAGCTTGATATATGGAATTGCACGTTTCTTATAATTCTTAATGCACTAGTAGATAAAAGCATTGTTAAAAACAGGCAGATTGCACATGGCATTAGCAGAAGGCTCTCTAACTTGTGAATAAAAATACCGAATAATGCGTATTTTTCCTGTTTCAGCGAGAAAGAGCGGTTCATAACAGCAACCATCTGCATCAGAATGGCTCCCTCTAAATCAAGAAGCATAAACCACACCAGAATTGCAAACCAGTTGATAAACAAACTCATGGCAACAGCCTCTGATAGGGCTTTGTTGATGCCCATTACAGAAAGCTTGTCACACTGACGGAGCATAACCTTTTGCAGATAGGATCTGGCATGTTCCTTATTATTAGTATCAAGTGCTCTTTTTACAGACAGTGTTGTTCTTAGAATTGGTTTTGATTCTAGTAACAGAGGCAGAACTATCAAAGAAATAATGACATCAAAATCGATAGTAAAGCGCAGTAGGAGAATGATGGAAACAGCTACAGTCAGTAACAGAAATGGCAGGAAAATCGATGAGAAAACAGTCTGACCTACTGAGTTTTCCTTACGGTTAACCTTATTTGCCATTTTTTCAAACAGAGTGGATAGATTAGATATTCTCCAGGTGGCGTTAATTGGCAGAACAATTTCTAGTAACATCGCAGTAAGCAGAGTAACTGCAGGATATTGAAGAATAGAAAAAAATGTAGCTAAAACATCAATAAAACTGGTATTTCTGGCTGCATCGATAATTTGCTCAACTGGCATAACTCACCTGAATTAGGCATTTATCCCATAGGACGTCCTATGGGATTTATCCCTGTATTTATAACATCTTAATAATTGCAAGAACTAATTTTGCACTGTTTTCTGATGATTGTTTTACATTAAACTCGTAAGTATCCACTTGTTCTTCATCTGAGCAGTCAGATACACTGCGGATGATGATAAATGGAACCTTAAAATCAGAAGAAATCTGAGCAATAGGAGCACCTTCGCACTCAGTTACCATTGCATTTGGGTGGTGCTCTACTATAAGTGCTTTTTTCTCTGGATTGTTAATAAACTGATCGCCTGATACTACAAGACCTTTTTTTACATGAGCTTTGATTTCACTTATGGTGCTGGCTGCAATTTCAGCTTTGGCAATAAGCTCTGGGCTTGCATTGAACTCTAAAGGCTCGCCTGGCATCTGGCCGTATTTATAATTAAATGCTGTGAAATCGGCATCATGATATGCAGCTGCAGTAGAGAAAACCAGATCTCCAATATGTAAACCCTTGGCAATTGCGCCTGCAATGCCGGAGTTAATTACATAATTAACCTGATATAGAGTGATTAGTAGTGCAGCAACGGCAGCGGCTTTTGCCTTACCAATACCTGAGCGAGAGATAACTACCTCTTTACCTTCCTGTGTTTTACCTTCATAGAAAATAATTTCGCCTACATTCTTCTGGGTATAGCTTTCAAGATTCGATAAAAAGTACTCTGACTCTTCATCCATTGCGCAGATAATACCGATTTTCATAAAATTTCCTCGTTAAATAATCTTTTATGATTGTATCAATATTGCCACTTTTTTTCTTGCCATTTTAGTTTTGATATCGGTAGTAACAGAAAATAATTAAATGAAAATAGCATATGTAATAGGAATAGAGAGTTTTGATAAATTTGAAAAGTTGATTCTATTTTACAATTTTTGTGCGAGATAAAACACATTTTTATTCGTTGTATTTACATATGTATTTTGATTTGTGACAAGTTTTTTTATTCTTAAAATTTATCCTTGTTACAGATCCCAAAAAGGAATTTGACATCTACTAAAAGAATAATTTAACAACTAAACTAGTAAGAAAATTATTATTAATTTTATAAGTTGGCAGAGGGAGACTCATGGAAAACGCACGTGACGTCGTCAGACAAACAATGGCTCTAGTATTAGCTGGTGGACGAGGAAGCCGTTTAAATGCTTTAACAGACACTAGAGCAAAACCATCCGTATATTTTGGTGGTAAATTCAGAATTATTGACTTTGCTTTATCAAACTGCGTCAACTCCGGTATCAAAGGTATCGGCGTGGTAACACAGTACAAGTCTCACTCATTATTACGTCACTTACAGTCAGGTTGGTCATTCTTTAGAAACCAGATGAATGAGTATATTGATTTCCTACCTGCATCTCAGCGCTTAGATGAAGAACACTGGTATCAGGGTACTGCTGATGCTATTTTCCAGAACGTTGACATCATCAAAGATCACAAGCCAAAGTATGTGCTTATTTTAGCTGGTGACCATATTTACAAGATGGATTATTCCATACTGATTATGGATCATATCAAGATGGGCAGTCCACTTACTGTTGCATGTATTCCCGTTCCTAAAGAGCAGGCAACTGGATTTGGTGTAATGAGTGTTGATCAGAATAATCTTGTAACTGATTTCGTTGAGAAACCAGCTGATCCACCTACAATGCCAAATAATCAGTATATGAGTCTTGCTTCAATGGGTATTTATGTGTTTGATGCAGATTTCCTATACGAAGTTTTACAGCGTGATGCCCAGAACAAAGCTTCACATCGTGACTTTGGTATGGATATTATTCCATCACTTGTAAAACAGGGCCTTGTACATGCTCACGATTTCTCAAAATCATGCATTCGTAACCGTGGTAACAAGGACATTGTTTACTGGCGTGATGTTGGAACTATTGATGCATACTGGGAAGCAAATATGGATATAGCATCCATTGAGCCTCAACTTGATATTTATGATTTCAACTGGCCTATCTGGACTAATCAGATTCAGTTGCCTCCAGCAAAACTTGTTCAGGATATCAGTGGTACATCAACCATTTTACGTAATTCTGTTGCATCTGCAGGCTGTATTATTTCCGGTTCATCAATTAACCAGACACTGCTGTTCAACTCTTGTCGCGTGCATTCAAACTGTTTCTTGTCAGAATCAGTAATTATGCCTTTTTGCATTATTCACAGAGCATGCCGATTAACAAAAGTTGTAATGGATAGAGGTTGTGAGCTTCCACGTGGTATGATTATCGGTGAGGACGCTGAATTAGATTCAAAACGCTTCTATCGCTCAAGCGATGGTGTAACCTTAGTAACAAGAGCAATGCTTAACAAGCTAAGGCAGACTGAGCCAGAGCTGTTTGAGAATTTCGACAGTTACAAGGCCCCTGTGGCAATGCCTTCATATTAAAGAGTTATTCGATGGATTTAAACGAAATATCAAAACGCCTCTTTTGTGCCAAACGCTTAAGGGGCGTTGTTTTATCAAAGGCTCAGACTCTTGATTTTTTACAGGATCCTGATTTTTACAATTATGGGGTAGAGCAGGACAGGCTTCTTATATCCATGTCTGCTCCAATGCGTCGTCTTCAGCAGAAAACACAGGTCTTTCCGCTAGATGTAAAGGCAGCCTCAAGAAACAGACTTACCCATTCGCTTGAGGTGCAGGAGTATAGCAGACTGATTGCCTTTGCGATGGTAAAGTATGCAAACAAAACTGATTTAAAGCCGATTTTACCTGCAATGGTAAGCTGTCTGTCAAACGCTGCACTAATGCATGATATCGGTAACCCTCCATTTGGTCATTTTGGTGAATCTCTTATCCGTGACTGGTTAAAAAAGACAGTAGAAAACCGTTATATAAGCTCAGAAATAAGTCTTGTGGAAAAGGATGATTTATTAACCTTCAACGGTAATGCGCAAGGCCTTAGACTGACAAACACCATTCAGGGACTTAATTTAACCTTAGGTCAGTATGCATCGGTAATTAAAGTTCCATACACCGTTAAGGAACTGCTTTTAGGTCAGGGCAAGGGCACTTCCGGCAATGGTATTCAAGGTGATTTCTTCTCCTGGTCCTATGCAAATGCAGGTGTATTTTTATCTGAGAAATATCTGCTTGATGCAATTCGTGAGAACTGCAATAGAGACACGAGACATCCTTTTGCAACCATCATTGAGTATGCCGATGATTTAGCTTATGTACTAGCAGATCTTGAAGACTCATACGATAGAGGTCTTGTAGATAAGTACACCATTTTAAAGCTATGTAACAACATCAATGAGTTCAGTGAGCTTGATGAATTAAAAGAGTACCTAAGTGTAGACAAAATTGAGAAACTCTTTAATGAGGATAAGACTCAGGCTCTATTCTATTTACGAGATGTCATTTCCTATTTCTACATAAGAGATCTGGCTCTTGCAATAAATTCTGATTTTGAAACATTTGTTTTTACAGGTGAACCTGATTTTTCAATGGGTAATTATCCTGGAATCACTACCTTAAAGATGTTAAAGGATTTTGAAAATCAGCACATCTATAATCATTTTGAAGTACAGACACTCGATTTATCCGGTGCAAGCTATATTCAGGGATTGTTAGGTCAGTATCAGAAATTGCTGTTTGAAAGTCGTGAGAATTTTGAAAAGGAGTTATACGCAAAAGGCGGCAAGCCATTCAATATGCGTATAGCCTCAAGAATTTCAAGACGTCATAAAAAGACATATCAGGAGTTTATGCAAAGTGAGCAGTTCTCTCCTATATATTTACGAATAAGACTTATTGTTGACTATATTTCCGGTATGACAGATACCTTTGCCAAATCGGAGTATAAAGTATTGAACGGCATTCATTAAAAAATAAAATTTGCGCCAAATTATTTGATAGAATAGCGCCATTAAAAATCAAAAAAAATAAATGAGTATGAATACAAATAACGAAAAAATTACTACAAACGATTCAGTTTTTGATGATATCAGACCTTGTAATGACAGCGAGGTTCAGGCAGAGTTAAACAAGATCATCAGCGATGATCTTGTAATCAACAGCATCTTAAAATTTCGCTATCCTGTAATTTATAAAAAGTTGTCTTTTATATTAAAGCCTTTCGTTAAGGCTTATCTGCGTAAAAAGATTCAGAAAATCAAGACCACCAAAGATTTCCAGAAGATCGTTGCAGACTTCGGTGAGAAGATGATTGCGACCACTACAGATGGTGTTGAACTAGTAGGCTTTGAAAAGTTAGAAAAGAACAAAGGCTATCTGTTTATTTCAAATCATCGTGATATCTCTTTAGATCCTGCATTTATAGATCTTGCTTTATTCAGAACAGGTAACGATACAGTGCGTATTGCAATTGGTGACAATCTGCTACGAATTCCTGCAGCTACCTCTTTAATGAAATTAAACAAGAGCTTTATTGTAAGAAGATCAATTGATGCTCCTCGTGAGAAATTAAAGGCTTTAACTCATTTATCAAACTATATTGGTTTATCTATCGAAGAAAATCATTCAGTATGGATTGCTCAGCGTGAAGGTAGAGCAAAAGATGGTAATGACAAGACTGAAGATGCAGTATTAAAGATGATTTCTTTATATGGCCGTCAGAAGAAACAGGACTTTGCAACCTACATGAGTTCACTCAATATCGTTCCTGTTTCAATTACCTACGAATACGATCCTAACGATTTGGCTAAGGCTAATGAGTTATATGAAAAAGATATGAATGGTGAGTATCACAAAGATGAGTTTGAGGATATCGATACCATTTCTCGCGGTATTCGCAGTTACAAGGGGCGTGTAAAGCTAGTAGCAGGCGATCCTATCAAGGGCGGTTTTGAAACTGCTGAAGAATTAGCAAATATCATTGATAAATTTGTATGGTCAAATTATCAGATGTATCCATCAACACTGATTAGTGCAGGTGCTGATGCAGGTGTAAGCGAAGAAGATAAACAGAAGTTCAACGCTCGCATTGAATCTTACCCAGAGCATTTACGTCAAAGGGTAAAAGATATGTATGCTGCACCATATTTTAATAAAGACAAATAATCATTTTAATAAAGACAAATAATCATGTTTAACCCAATTTATAACAAAGATGGTCATTTAAGCTACTTTAGAGTAGCCTGTCTTTTTGTTGCATTTACCAGCTTTGTAACCGGATGCGTTATGCACCATGAGGAAGTACAGAGTGTTAATGTTACAAATGAAGATGCCTCTTTAAATAATACTGCAGAGGTTGTAGAGCCTGTAGAGGATGAGGAATCATCGTCTGAGCTTAGAGCTTTAGCTGTTGCACAGTTACATGATGCTACAGAGTATCTTCAAACCTGCGGCACTTTAGATAACGCATATGACAACTGCTCTTTTAAGTTTGCCGACAAGTTAAATCAGTATTATCAGACTAGTTTAGACGCGTCAGCAGATGGCTTTTCTTTAGCTATAACAGCAAAGGACAACAATTCTGATGTCTGCCGTCTGTTTGAAGTAGACAGTAACGGTAATATTCAGGCCTTTAATAAAGAAGGTTCTGAGGACAAGTCTTGTCTGTCCGGATTTAAAAACGATGTTTTAGAACTTACAATCCTAAGGGATACCGACAATCTTCAGGGTCAGGTAGCTCCATCAGGATTAAGCCCTATTGGTAAGAATTTAAGCTCACTATAAGCTTAAAGTAATCGAGGATAAAAAATGCAAATTACTAAAGATACAGTAGCTACAATCAGCTACACTTTAACAGAGACTAATGGTCAGGTAGTAGGTAGAACACAACCTGGTGAGCCTGTAACAGTCCTAATCGGCCATGGTTTCCTAATTAAAGGTTTAGAAAAAGCTTTAGAAGGTCACAGTGCAGGTGATGAATTTGCAGTTACCTTAGAGCCTAAAGATACATACGGCGAGTTTGATTCAAGCTTGATTCAGACTATTGACAGAAAGCTATTCGGTGATTTTGAAATCGCTGTAGGTAACGTATTTGAGGCAGATTCTCAGAACGGTCCTATGGCAGTTGTTGTAAAGAAAATCAACGAAGACACAGTAGTTGTTGACGGCAACCATCCATTAGCAGGCAAGACTTTAAACTTCCTGATTGAAATTGTTGAAGTTCGCGAAGCTACTGAAGAAGAGATTAAGCATGGTCATGCACACGTAAACGGTCACTGCCCATCAGAAGGTCATGAGCACGGTCATTGCTGTTGCGGTCATCACCATCACGATGATAATCATGAGTGCTGCTGCGGTCACGATGACGACGATCATGAGTGCTGCTGCGGTCACGATGACGACGATCATGAGTGCTGCTGCGGTCACGATGACGACGATCACGAGTGCTGCTGCGGTCACGATGATGACGATCATGAGTGCTGTCATGGTCACCACCACGATGATGAAAAAGGCGAGCACCACTGCTGCGGTCGCCATCACCGCGAGTAAGTTCAATTAAAGACAATGGCTCCTCAAGGAGCCTTTGTTGTTTATCACGGACCATAATATGAAATTTATTATTAGACTTTTCCCTGAGATCTCCATCAAAAGCAAGCCTGTACGCAATCGTTTGATCCGTCTTGTAAGACAGAACATAGTAAACGTATGTAAGCATCACGACATTGCAGTTAATGCATACGCTCAGTGGGATAAGGTAATTGCTATTTTTGGTAATGAGGAAAAACCAGTATCAAAGAAAAAGGCAATTACTGAATTATCAAGAATTCCTGGTATTCATTCTTTCATGGAAGTAAATGAATACCCATTTACCGATCTTGATTCTTTATATGAAGCAATCAAAGATGTTGTAGGTCCTTCTATTGTAGGTAAGACCTTTGCTGTAAGAATTAAGAGAAAAGGTCAGCATGAGTTTAACTCACAGCAGGCAGAGCGCGTAATCGGCGGTAAGTTCAAGGCAAACTACGAGAATAAAGGCGTATGTCTAGATAACCCAGAGGTTTTAATTCATCTTGAAATTGAAAACCAGGTAGCTTATCTGTCAGGTGAAAAATACCTTGGTATTGGCGGTTATCCTGTAGGCTCTCAGGGTGAGGTTTTCTCTTTAATTTCTGGTGGCTTTGACTCAGGTGTATCAACCTATGATGTTCTACACAGAGGTTGCAGAGTAAATTACCTGTTCTTTAACATGGGCGGTACAGCACATGAGATTGGTGTAAAACAGGAAAGTTATTTCATCTGGGATCGCTTTGCTTCATCTCATAGAGTAAAGTTTGTAACCATTCCATTCGAGCCAATTGTAGGTCAGATCCTAGAGCGTACACACCATGGTGTTCGTGGCGTAATTCTAAAGCGTATGATGATGCGTGTAGGCTCTATTGTAGCTAAGAAGTTTGGCGCTGAGGCTCTTGTAACAGGTGAGTCTTTAGGTCAGGTATCAAGCCAGACTTTACGTAACCTGAATCACATTGATGATGTATGTGAAGTTTTATTACTACGTCCGCTTGTAACCTCAGACAAGCAGGATATTATCGACAAGTCCCGTGAAATCGGTACTATCGGTTTTGCAGAATCTATGCCTGAGTACTGTGGCGTGATTTCTGATCATCCAAACGTATGTCCAACAGCTTCATTTGTTGAAGAGGAAGAAGCAAAGATGGACAGCGATCTGGTTGAAAAGGCTATTGAAAGCATGAGAGTAGTGGATATTAACGATATTCCACAGAACACCAGCAAGTTAAAGACTGAAGTTGAGGTTGTATCAGAGCTTGGAAAGTCTGACGTGATCCTTGATGTTCGTGCACCTGATGATGTTGAGAAGTCTCCTCTTGAGGGCTTTGAAAACGAGGTTATCACTATGCCTTTTTACAAGACATCATCAGACTTTAACACTTTGGATCAGATAAAGACTTATGCCTTGTACTGTGATCAGGGTGTGATGAGTACCATGCAGGGTAAACAGCTAAAAGAAAAGGGCTATCACAACGTTAAGGTCTTCAGACCTTCAAAGTAGCAGATAAGATATATAGAAACTGAAGGCTCCTTTTGGAGCCTTCATCTTATACGGTAAGTACTTTAGCAGGATTTATTCTTGAGGCCTTTATAGCAGGGTAGATTGAAGCTATAAAGCTCATGACAAGTGCGCAGCATACAACAATGGCCACGTCAGTGAACATCAGTTTTGATGGCACGAAGTTGATAAAATAAACATTCTCATTTAACAGCTCCACACCAAACCAGTTCTTGAAATTACCTGTTACATATGGTGTTAATAAGGAAATAACGCAGCCTGACAGGCATCCTAGGGTACAGCCTTTTATCGCACTTAAAACTCCCATTAGGGTAAAGGTTCTGATGATTAGGGATTTTTTAGTACCCATAGTTATCAGAATAGCAATTTCTCTTTGCTTTTCACTTACAGCCATAACAAGGTTTGAGACGATATTAAAGCAGGCTACAGCAATAATTAGGATCATCGCAAGATACATAATATTGCGGATCATGTTAATGTCGCTGTAGAGTTTACCCTGTGTTGTGATCCAGGTTTTCACCTCACAAGGTTCAGATAGATTATTAGCTGCAACAAAGCTGATGTCATTAACATCAAGCATATCTTTGACTTTAATGTGGATGGTGTTAGGCGCTTTAATATCAGCAAGCTCTTTTGCTGCATTTAGATTTATAAAGGCAAAGTTATGGTCTATCTGACCTCCGGTTTTGAAAAAGCCAACGATTTTAAAAGTCTTGTTTACCATGGAGCTTAAACCGCCATTGACGTTACCNGCATCGATAGTAGCTAAACTTACCTCATCGCCATGATTTAGCTTTAAGTCTTTTGCAATTCCATAACCTAAAATAACAGGAGGNGTTTCANCATCTGAATTTAAAGCATCGATTTTGCAGTCCATAAAACGCTCAAGGGCAATGACCTTTTTCTCTTTTTCAGGACTTATACCCATAACTTTAGCAGGCGCAAAATCTGACTGGTGTGAAAACGCACCGTTTAGTGAAATTACAGGAGCTGATGCTAAAACNCCAGGNCTGTCTTCAAGGCGTTTTAAGTCCAGATCAATACTCTCAAAACCATCTTTAGTGTAGCTTTCGAGGCTTGCTGCAGGAATTAAAGATAACACACGGTTATTTAACTCATACTCAAAGCCGTTCATAGCGCTAAGTCCTACGATAAGTGCACACACGCCTGTACTAATACCTGCAGTTGATGCAAAGGAGATGAACTTTGCAAGTGGTCCGTAACGCTTTGAATTTCTGAATCTTAAAGCGAGTTTGAAGCTAAGAGTTTTGAACATCGATAACTCCATCCTTCATAAGATAAGTACGATCGCATTTTGATGCCAGATTCTGATCATGAGTTACCATAACCACCGCAAGATGCTCTGTCTTGGCAAGATAGGTAAATAAATTGAAAACCTCCTGAGCGTTTTTAGCATCAAGATTACCTGTAGGTTCATCTGCAAGTACCAGATCAGGTTTATTTACAAGGGCCCTTGCAATAGCCACTCGCTGCCTCTCACCGCCTGACATTTCCTGTGGGCGGTAATTTACACGATGTGACAAGCCAACCTTCTGCAAATAGGATAGTGCCTGTTCTTTAGCCGTTTTTACAGGAGTATCTGCAATTAAGAGCGGCATCATTACATTCTCAAGAGCTGAGAAATCACCAAGCAGATGATGGAACTGATAAACAAAGCCGAGGTTTTTATTTCTAAACTGAGCCTTCTTATTGGCACTCAGACTTAAAAGGTTTTCGTTATTGAAAATAAGCTCACCTGAATCTGGAGAATCTAAAGTGCCAAGAACATGTAAAAGAGTACTCTTGCCTGAGCCTGACTGACCTATGATAGCGGTAATTTCATCTTTATAAATATCAACATTAACGTTCTTTAAAACCTCGGTGCTTACTTTGCCTTCTTTATAGGTCTTTCTAATGTTTCTTGCTTTTAAAATAATTTCACTCATTTCTAGCCTCGGCAAAGGTTATTAACTGGATCGCTCTTTGATGCTTTGATTGCAGGATATATTGTAAAGATTAAGCTCATCAGCATAGAGCATAAAGCAATCAAGAGAATATTAGATGTTTCAATTGCAATTGGAATAGAGGCAAATTTTGAACCTCCACTCATAAGTTCTGCTACATATTTAGTTGCAGGAATGCCAAAGGCCACACCGATTAAAGTACCGATAAAGCCAACAAAAAGACCTGCAAATAAGAATATGGTTAAGATCTTGATGTTAGTAAGACCTAGTGTCTTTAAAATTGCAATTTCACTTAAACGGGCACTTACCATCATGGACAGGGCAGAGAGAATATTAAAAGCTGCCACTACCACTACTAAAAACAGCATGATACCCATAGTGACTTTCTCCATAGCAACTGCTTTGAAAAACTCGCCCTGAGTATCTTTCCAGGTTGTGTAGCTATAGCCTTTGTTATCAAGGGCTGCAGTTACATTATCAATTAAAAACGGATCATTAACCCACAGACGAATAGATGTCGCATCTTCATTTAATCTGAACAGGCGTCTTACATCATCATAATTTCCAACAGCCATAGAAAGTGCATTTGAATTGGTTGAAGGAAAGTAGTTTGTCAGGGTAAAAAGTCTTTGACTTGGAGTTAAACCAAGAGGTGTGTAGCGAGCGTTTTTAGTACTTATGACTCTGACTTTGGTATTTAAAGATAATTCATTTTCAAGATAGATGGCAGCCTGTGCGTTTAATTTGAAACTTCCTTTTTCAGGAATATAGATTAGGTTTAATTTGCTAAAAGGCAGGTTATCTTTTAATAAAATTCTGCTCTCATCAAGACCTGCTAAGGTAATTAAGGATAAGGACTTTGAGCTTTGAAGAAGAGCCTGACCTTCAACGTAGGGAGCTGCAGCCTCCACATTTTTAATCTCAAAAAGCTCTGATGCTTTAGCGTATGGAGCGTTTACCACTATATGAGGGGTACTTTGCAGAACAGATGATTTCAGACGGTTTTGCAATCCCTGCATAATTGAGGTGTCTACAATTAAAGCACCAACACCAAGAGCAATACCTAACATAGATAAAATTGCCACAAAAGCTGCAAACTTATGGGCTTTGCTATTGAAACTATACTTTAGGGCAATGGCTAAAGTAAGCNNAGAAAAAATCGACACAGTCTATCCTAAGGAAAAAAGGTTTAAATCAAAGCTTTGTACAATTTTAACATAACCACATATAGGCAACATATTATTGAAAAATATGCCATTAAAATATTGAATTTAATTGCATCAAAAGTAGGCAAAACTGTGAAAAAACAGATCACTATTTTGGTGAAACCCTGCACTAAAAATACAAAATTTTAAACAGGGCAGCACTATGCAAAAGAGTTTAAAAAAATAGCCAAATTTTTAAAAATCACAGAATTTTAAAAAAATAACTATTTATCTATCTGATAAATTGAAGAAATCAGTATGCACTGATTTTTGCATTTACTGAAAAATCAGATTTTCCTAAATTGACGAAAAATCTCCTGATTATTACTCTGTATTCATTGAACGTTTACAGGAGATTTCTTATGAAATTAAAAACATTAGCATCTTTTACATTAGCTACAAGTCTAGCTGCAAGCGCATTTGTGCTAATGCTGAGGACACTATCAAGATTGGTGTTTTACATGAAACACAGTATTCAAGAATTTTTAGAAGTTAAGATAAAAAATGAGTAAAAACGCATTAAGAGTTGGTGTAGGCGGGCCTGTAGGCTGCGGAAAAACTGCACTGATTGAAGTTTTATGCAAAGCCATGAGAGACAAATGGAATATTGGCGTTGTAACAAATTATATCTACACCAAAGAGGATCAGCGAATTCTGACAGAGGCTGGCGCATTAGATGCTGACAGAATCATCGGTGTGGAAATTGGTGGCTGTCCACATACAGCAATCAGAGAGGATGCCTCAATGAATCTTGCTGCCATCGATGAACTCAATCACCGTTTTAAAGATCTTGATTTAATCTTTGTTGAAAGCGGTGGAGACAACCTATCTGCAACATTCTCACCTGAACTTGCTGACATTACTATTTATGTAATTGACGTATCCGAAGGCGAAAAAATCCCTCGCAAAGGTGGTCCAGGCATTACCAAATCAAGTTTCTTTGTAATAAACAAAACTGATCTTGCTCCATATGTAGGTGCAAGTCTTGAGGTAATGGAAAAGGACACCATGAAAATGCATCCAAAGCTACCATGGACTTTTACCAATCTTAAAAAAGGTGAAGGCATGGATAACGTTATTGCCTTTATTGAAAAATATCTGAATATGTAACTTTATGATCTCCTTTAAAAAGACATAAAGGAGATCTTATATATAACTAA
>JGI24711J26586_10000915_pt1 | contig 23149 bp, 25 predicted proteins | sample BioPla3DNA1_FD_26586 | JGI IMG/M metagenome (IMG submission 26586)
CATAATACCGCAAAACAAGTGTTTTTTCACTGAAGGACTTGATTTCTATGTGTAGAAATATACATGGGAGGGAAAAACGGGGGTGCACCCTAGATTAGGAGGGGAAAAGGTTGCAACTACAATATGAAGTTGTGGGGAACACATTAATTGTTAAATTTAATGGTGAACTTGATCATCATGTTGCCAAGGATATCAGAACCGAAATAGATGAAACAATAAATCGGCGGAAAACTAGGAACCTCATACTTGACTTAAATAATATGAGCTTTATGGACAGCTCAGGTGTAGGAGTTATCATCGGTAGGTATAAGCGTATAAAGGAATTGGGGGGCAAGGTATCGGTTATACACGTAACTGCGCAGATAGATAAAATTTTTACCCTGGCAGGTCTGTACAACATAGTAGGCAAACATAAAGATAAAAATAAGGCTCTTAATTGTATGTAAAGGAGTGTTAATTAGATGGAATATAAAAATTATATGAAAATTGAGTTTGACAGTAAGTCGCAAAACGAGGCATTTGCCAGGGTGGTGGTAGCTGCCTTTGCATCGCAGCTAGACCCGACAATAGAGGAAATTGCAGATATAAAAACTGCTGTTTCCGAGGCTGTAACAAATGCAATTATACATGGATATGAAGATAGTATGGGCCTGGTTNTTGTGACCTGTAAAATAAACGGTAACAGATTAGAGATTATTGTAGAGGATAACGGATGTGGCATTGACAACATTGAACAGGCAAGAGAGCCCCTTTTTACCTCTAAACCTGAATTAGAGCGTTCAGGCATGGGTTTTACCGTGATGGAAACCTTTATGGATGAGGTTGAGGTATATTCAGAGCTAAAAAAGGGAACAACAATAAAAATGGTAAAAAAATTCAAAAGCTTGGGAGCGGAGTAAGGGGCAAATAAAGGGGTAGATAAAATGAATTTTTCAGCATTTTCAGGGGAACAGGCTGAAATATTGGGGCATGAGGAAACTATAAAATTAATATCGGAAGCACAGAAAGGTAGTCAGGAAGCACAAGAAATATTGGTTGGTAACAATTTAGGTTTGGTAAGGAGCGTAGTACGGAGATTTTCAAATAGAGGATATGATAGGGATGATTTATTTCAATTGGGCTGCATTGGGTTGATTAAAGCAATACAAAAATTTGATTTCAGTTTTGGTGTCAGATTTTCCACGTATGCAGTACCCATGATTATAGGAGAAATAAAACGTTTTCTGAGGGACGATGGAATAATTAAGGTTTCCAGATCTTTAAAACAAACAGCAGTCCGAATAAAGGCAACAAAAGAAAAACTACAGAAAAAACATGGTAGGGAGCCGACCCTGCAGCAGATTGCTGACGAATTAGATATTACTAAAGAAGAAATTGTGATGGCACTGGATTCCAGTACCTACCCGGAATACTTATATGATGTAATTTATCATGATGATGGTTCGCCTATACATTTAATCGATAAAATCAGTGAAACTGACAGTCTTGAAGATAGTGATATGATAGATAGAATTATGTTACAAGATGCTATTGCAAAACTTGAACCAAGAGAAAGGCAAATTATATTTTTAAGGTATTTTAAAGACCAAACCCAAACTGAAATTGCAGAGGTTTTAGGAATATCCCAGGTTCAGGTTTCAAGGATCGAAAAAAGGGTATTGCAAAATATGAAAGATTTAATGAAAAAAGCCTAGCAAGGGCTTTTTTTATGGCTAAATTTAATCTGATATTTGGTTTTAAGATCCCAAAAAGGTTTTTCATTTAATCATTTATATAAGGGATTACCAAGTATCGGTATATACCCCTAGATTAAAAACAAGGCCAAATGTAAAAAATATTGAATGAATTAAAAAATAAAAATGGCAAATAATAAACTAGGGATGGTGGTTAAATGGCATATTTGTTACAAAAATATAAAAATATAATTTATTTGACCCTGTTACTGATATTTGTATTAGTGGCATGGCATATTTTTATAAATAAAAATATAAATGTTATACCTGAAAAGGCCAAACTGGTTTGGATGCCCCTCAATATTACGGGGAATATGTAAAGATGGACATGGATAGGCAAGTCTTTTTAAAATTGAGGGGAAAGGTGGAACTAGGAGATACCGAACCTGTTTTATTAAGGAATCTGGCTGAAATATCGGCAACGGGTGAAATAAAGCGAAGCCTGGAGAATCTGGTATACCCGATTAGCATAAAGGAAAAACGCAATGTGTTAATTTCTGCAACGTCTATCATATCCTTTATAAAACAAAATGTGAAAGATATTAATTTAGTAATCATGGGAGAAACAGATGTTTTAATCAACGTTATCAGTGAAAAAACCGATAAAGACAAATATAAAATAGCAAGAGTTATTTTAGTATGCTTTTTACTATTCATAGGTTCAATTACCGCAATTATTAACTTTCATTCTGATGTTGATATGGAGCAAGCCCACAGGACCATATACAGGGTTGTTACAGGCATTGAAACCGATAAATTGTTGTTGATCCAGATTCCTTATTCTTTGGGAATCGGTGCAGGGATGTCTGTATTTTTTAACCATGTTTTCAACAAAAAGATTAATGAGGAACCTACACCCTTAGAGATGGAAATGCACACCTACCAGCAAAACGTGGACAAATATATTAAAGACAACAGTGCTGAAGGATAGTAGGGAGTATGAAAATAAAATATGTGGCCGTGTCCTTGTTGGGATTTTCAAATGGAATTTTTGTAGGTGGCGGAATTGTCGCGTTGCTCACCCTCCTGGATATTGTTCCCAGGCTTGCACAATTAACGGATACTTATGACAGGATCAAGGTTTATGAAAAGATAGTTATAATTGGGGCTGTTTTTGCTGCCTTTACTTCACTTTCAGGTGTTTCGATTAACTTAGGGAAATTTACAGTTGTTGTTGTAGGTTTTTTCGTAGGAGTATTTATTGGACTGTTGGCATCTGCATTAGCCGAAGTGCTGAATGTAATACCTGTTCTTATAAGAAGATTCAGATTAGAGGGGTATGCCAGTTATATTATCTATTCCCTAATAGCAGGCAAGGTATTGGGAGCCCTCTTAAATTGGTTTTTATACTGAACAATAGTTTAACAATAGTTTAACGATGGTTTAACAATGGTTTAACAATAGTTTAGCAATGGTTCAACAATGGTTCAACAGGAGGGTAATATAAATGTCAAAAAATCAACCGAATAAAAATAGGGCATATCAAGAATATGTAGATACAAAGGTACCACAACCCAGCCTGTTAAAAGGTTGCCTATGGGCTTTTTTTGTGGGAGGCACAATTTGTACATTAGGACAGGTAATTCATAATATAATAGAGAGCCATTACCAATATTCGCATTTGGATGTGACCAATATAGTTACGCTAATACTGGTCTTTATCGGTGCGCTTTTAACAGGTTTAGGGATTTACGATATTATTGGGAAAAGAGCAGGTGCAGGTTCGCTTATACCGATTACAGGGTTTGCCAATTCCATAGTGGCTCCGGCAATGGAATTCAAGACGGAAGGTTTTGTGTTAGGGGTAGCTGCAAAAATGTTCAGCCTGGCAGGACCTGTGCTGGTATATGGGGTGGGCTCTTCGGTAATAGTCGGTGTTTTATATTACATTTTTAAATAGTCAGGAGTGAATTAATTATGGCAGTTAAAAAATTGGGAAACCAAACTGTAAGATTATTAAATCCCCCGTCAATTATTTCTACCGCTACAATTGTGGGTCCTAAGGAGGGCGAAGGACCCCTTGCACGGTATTTTGATAAAATATTGAATGACGATATGTTTGGCGAAGACAGTTGGGAAAAGGCAGAAAGCAAATTAACAAGAGAATCTGTGAAAGCTGCACTGAATAAAGCAAAACTGAATGAAACGGATATGGAATATATGTTTGGAGGCGATCTACTCAATCAGCTTATGCCTACCTCCTTCGCAGCCAGGGATTTGCAAATTCCCTTTTTCGGACTATATGGAGCTTGTTCAAATATGACAGAGTCCTTGAGTCTGGCAGCTATGACAATAGATGGCGGATATGCGGATAATGTGGTGGTAACAACGTCAAGCCATTTCTCCACAGCGGAGAGGCAGTTTAGATTCCCGTTAGAATCCGGGACTCAACGCCCCTTAACATCACAATGGACGGTAACGGGTTCGGGATCTGCAATAGTATCGGCAACAGGCGATGGGCCTTATATTACCTATGCTACAACCGGAAAGGTGGTAGATTTCGGTATTAAGGACGCTACAAACATGGGTGCCGCTATGGCGCCTGCAGCCGTTGATACTATAAAGACCCACCTGAATGATACAGGGTTTAAAACCGATGATTATGATTTAATTATTACCGGAGATCTGGGGCGCATCGGATTTGAGATTGCACTGGAATTGATGCAAAAAGAGGGTTATGATTTGACAGAGGTATTTAAAGATTGCGGCCTGGAGATATTTGATATAGAGAGACAAGACACTCATTCGGGGGGAAGCGGTTGCGGTTGCTCCGCCGTTGTGTTTTGTGGATATTTATATGAACAGTTAACGTTAAAGGACTTGAAAAAAATAATGCTGGTTACTACGGGGGCTTTGCTGTCGCCCACCAGTTCCTTGCAGGGAGAATCCATACCCTGTATAGCCCATGCAATAACTATCGAAAGCTAGTGACCGGGCTTGTTTCAGAAATCATAATTTCGGAAACCAAAACACCGGGTATTCATAGACGGAGTGGCTAATGTCAATCGGAAAGGTGCAAAGCTCCGGGAATGTCCGTCTATTGGCAGGCTGATGTCCGGTTATTAATAATGAGGAGTGAAATCATGTCATATTTAAATGCGTTTGTGGTGGGGGGGATAATTTGTATTATTGGACAAATTATAATTAATAAAACAAGATTAACACCCGCCCATGTTCTTGTTCTTTTCGTAACATCAGGGGTTGTGCTGACCGCTATCGGTGTCTATGAACCTATAGTTAAATTCGGTGGTGCCGGTGCAACAGTTCCTATTTCAGGTTTTGGTTATGCTTTGGCCAAGGGGGCGATTAAGGGGGTTAAAGAAGACGGCATTCTAGGCGCTTTTATCGGTGGGGTATCATCAACTGCGGGGGGCATTACCGCAGCTATTGTTTTCGGTTATTTAATGGCGTTGCTTTTTAATCCGAAAACCAAACCATAGCACATAGAAATGAAGGAAAAGGAAGAAATTTTATAATCCGAGTTGATTTAGGCGTGATAAAGGTTGTTTATCGTGTTAATCAACTCGTTTAAAATTTCTTCCCTATTTTCTTTTGTGATTCTGATCAGTAACACATCATCCCTTTTTTTAATGTCGTTCAGAAACTCGCAATTATAGTCCTTAATAACCCCCAAAATTATCTTATTACTGTCTAATAATTCGAATACTTTATGTTTAAATATCCTGCTGTCATTTTCAAAAAAACCCAGCTCATCCAGCACGATTAAATTCCTATTCTCAAAACTTTTTTCCAATATAGAAACAATGCCAACATCAAAAGAGTCCATAAAAACTTCCCTGGAACGATCAACGGTGTTTACATTTGCTATAGTATAAGACTCTGAGCTGTTATATAATGATCTGACTATGTAGGTTGTTTTATTATTCCCGGTTACCCTTTCTGTGACATATCCGCCGACAGGAAGGTTTAATTTATCCAGGATACTTTGTATCAGGGTTGATTTGCCTATGTGTTTTTCACCGGTTAAAAATATATTTTTCAAAAAATCACATCCTTCATATGATTATCTTGATATAGCAACACTGTACCGCATTTATTCACTTACCCCGGCGCTGTAGGATTGCTATGGATTCGATAATATCAATAATAATTCCAAAAAATTTATTTGTCAATATTGTCGGGGTGGCAAAGTAATGTTGTCGAAATAAAAGCCATATTGCGAAATAGTAAGAAAGCTTGACACGGAATGGGGGGGCATGGTATTATATAAATGGTCATATATATATATTATATATATAGAAAGTTATTATGGTACATAGCCAAATGTTTTTTTAATCCGGCTGACTCCTTGGCTTAACAATCATATTAGCAAGGCTCCCATCAAACTAGGTATAATAATCATAGTTATTTAATCCGTTTTGCCTATCTGATAGCAAAATGCGAGTCTAAATGGATGCTAAAAGAACAGCACGGTAAAGAAGCCGGGGCTTACCGGAGTTTAAAAACAATTTTTTGGCTCCTTCTTTGACAATCAAGAGTTGGTAGAAAATTTGACAATTGGAAATTAAGAAGGGAAAGGAAAGGGAGGAGGGGTGTGGCCTAAAAAAGTATGTAAGTAATTATCTTTAATTTTCAGCATTAATCATCGTTTCTTGAAGTAGCAAATACTTCAAGAAAAAGAGGGAACAGACAGGAGGTTATGTTTTGTACAATGTTTTTCAGGTTTTTCAACAGAAAGTATTAGATGAAGACAAAAGGTGTTGTGAAGTATATCCGGGATCAAAAAATCTAGATACCTTATTGTTGGTGTTTTCCCAGGCTAAAGAAACTCTAAAGGAGCAAAATGAAGACATTTTTAAGAGAATAGACTATAAGTTGCCCTCGGAGGAATTACAGGAAAAAATAAGGAATTCAGAAGTAATTTTTCCTGACGCCGATGTTGAAGGAAAACATGTAAAAATTTTTTTAGCCGCTATATGCGATGAGCTTGTAAAAAATAATAAGGATTTTGAAAAACCTTTGGAACATTTACAGGCTTCAGTTGAGGACTTTTTGGCTGAAAAAAATGATAATTTTTCACAGTCCCAAATACCTGTTTTGGTAGAGAAAATTGTTGAGGAAACACTTTTGGAAAGGGATTTTGTGACTCTTCTTTTAATATTTATTTTTTCTTCCCTTTATTATGGACCTAGGGAGGATTTTTTAGAAGAAGTAGATACAACTCTCTGGAAAGGGAATACTTGCCCCGTTTGTGGTGAAACTCCCCATTATGGTTTTTTAAGGGGTGAAGACAGGGCAAGATTTATGGAGTGCTGGCTTTGCGGGACATCTTGGAGATATCCGCGCATGAAATGTCCTTACTGCGAAACTGAAGAACAGCATGAAATGGGATATTTCACAGTGGATGAAAACAAAGTGTGTCGTGTACAATTCTGTCAGGAATGTAAAAAATATTGGAAAATTTTCAATTGGGATGCATATAAGAAATATACCGAGGAGGAAGACGCCTTAGCATCCATGCACCATTTGCATACCCTGCATTTTGACAAGTTAGCATTAAAAGAAGGTTTTTCTCCGGGTTCCGGACTGAAATGGGTTGAAGAAAAGGACAATGGATTAGTAAACTAGGAGGTGAAGCTTTTTATGAAGCTATCAAGACGTGGTTTTTTAAAACTAACAGGAACGGCTACAGCAGCTGCCACTTTGACAAGTTTAAGTTTGCAAGGTGATAGTGTAGTAGAGGCATCCAGTTATCCTGTAAGGTTGAGCTATGCCAAAGAAGTTACTTCTATTTGTACTTTCTGTGGCGTGGGCTGCAGTATTTTATATCATGTTAGGGACGGTGTTATTATTAACGCGGAAGGTGATCCAGATAGTCCCGTTAATGAAGGCGCTCTTTGTCCTAAGGGTGGTTCCATATATAATCTTTCCTATATGTACGAAGAAAAAGGCAAACCGGTACGCAATCCTAACCGTTTAACCAAGCCCCTTTATCGTGCACCGGGTAGTGACAAATGGGAAGAAAAAAGTTGGGACTGGATGATGGAAACAATTGTTAAAAGAATTAAGGATACTCGTGACAGTAATTTTGAAACAGTAGACAAAAACGGAGTAACGGTGAACCGTACTACGGCGCTCGCTTGGTTGGGCAGTTCTTATTGTACCAACGAGGAGAACTATATATTCCATAAAATGGCAAGGGCTATGGGTATCATCAATATCGATCACTGTGCCCGTCTCTGACACTCTCCTACGGTCGCCGGTCTTGGCGCGTCGTTTGGAAGAGGTTGTATGACTAATCACTGGGGTGATTATGTATACACTGACGTATTTATGAATATTGGAGGCAATACGGCCGAGAGTCATATTATATCCATGAAGCATATTGAAAAGGCCCAAGCGAAAGGGGCTAAATTCATTGCTGTGGATCCTCGCTTTACTCATACCGCTGCTATTGCTGATTTACATGTGCCTATTCGATCAGGTACAAACTTAGCTTTTCTATGTGGGTTAATGAATTATATTATACAAAATGAACGTCATCAAAAAGAATATGTAAAACATTATACCAACGCAACTTATCTAATCCATGAAGACTTTAATCTGGATGAAGAAACAGGTCTTTTCTCCGGTGTTCAAGATGACCCAATCCGTAATTGTAAGAAATATGACCAAACTACTTGGAATTACCAAAGAGACGGAGAAGGAAATGTATTAAGAGACATGGATATGGAAAATCCTAATTGCGTATGGCAAATAATGAAAAGGATTTACTCAAAATACACAATTAAAAATGTAAGCGATGTAACAGGATGTCCTGAGGATACCCTGGAAAAAGCTTATGAACTATACTCTTCTACCGGTGAACCCGGAAAAGCGGGCAATATCATGTACGCTTTAGGCATTACACACTTTACTCATGGTTCTCAAAATACCCGGGCCATATGCGTTGTACAGCTACTGTTAGGTAACATGGGTATACCCGGTGGTGGAGTAAATGCTCAGCGTGGTCAGTCTAACGTGCAAGGCGCAACCGACCAGGCTATTCTATACCATATTATACCTGGTTATTTAGCTACACCGAAGGCAGAAAAACATCCGGATCTTGCGGCTTACCTTGACGTGGAAACACCAAAGGTTAAAGAATGCTGGTGGAGCAACAAACCTAAGTATATGGTAAGTTTATTGAAAGAATTCTGGGGTGAACATGCAACTGCAGAAAACGATTTCTGCTATGATTATTTCCCAAAACTTGACCATCGTGATCACTCACAAATACCTATATATAAGAATATAGGTGAGGGAGAAGTAAAAGGTTTAATCTGTTTTGCAGAGAACCCTGTTGTTGGCGGTAGTACTACTAAAACCAAACGTGCATACCAATCAAAGCTGGACTGGATGGTTGTTGTAGATATTTTTGAAACTGAATCAGCTGCATGGTGGTACGAGGATGGAGTCAATCCAAAAGATATTCAAACCGAGGTTTTCATGTTGCCTGCTGCTTCCTGTGCGGAACGTGAAGGGACCAAGGCTAACAGTAGCCGTTGGATACAATGGATGTATAAAGCTCAAAATCCGCCCGGAGAAGCCAGATGGGACTTACAGATTGCATATGAACTCTTCAGTAGACTGCAAAATGCTTATGCTAGTGGCGGCGGTGCCTTCCCGGATCCTATTGTGAAGATGAACTGGGATTACGGCAAGAACGATGACCCGAGCCAAGTTGATATAGTTAAAGTTTGTAGAGCACTTAATGGTTACTATACAGACGGAAGGCCTTACGAAAAATCTTTTGTTACCAACTTTGTTGGTCTGCAAGATGACGGGTCTACTGCTTGCGGTAACTGGCTATACGGTGGCTATTACAACAATCTGAGAAATCCGGCTTGCAAGAGCCGTATAACAGAGGCCCCCGGTGAAGGACTTGGAACTCATAGAGGATGGTCATTTGCTTGGCCACTGAATCGTCGTATTGTTTATAATAGATGTTCAGCTGACTTAGAAGGTAATCCTTGGAATCCGGAAACACAAATGTTCTGGTGGGATAAGGATGGCAATTTGATAGCAGATAAGAATAAGGATACCCCGGACTGGCCCGGTGGCTGGAATACCAATTTCGAACAGTTGAGAGACTTCCCGTTTATTATGTTACCGGAAGGTCGAGGTAGGCTCTTTGCTGCTGCAGGAGCCATTGCTGATGCTCCACTGCCTATACATTATGAAACAGCTGAGTCATTATTCCCGAATCTGTTCTATCCTAAGGCTACCTACAACCCGGTATCTCAAAGATTCTATGAAGACCATGTGGTAGAAACAGATGAAGAGAGAGCAAGATATCCTTATATTATGAATACCTATAGGTGTACAGAACATTATCAAACCGGTATCATGACTCGTAATATGCCTTGGTTGAACGAGATAGCACCGGAGTTATATATAGAAATGGATCCGGAGTTGGCTAGCAATTTAGGCATCAAACCCGGAGATATGGTTGAAGTTGGAAGTAAGCGTCTCTACAAGGATGGTAAACAAGGCTATATCGAAGCCAGGGCTTGTGTTACCGAACGTCTACAACCTTTCATTGTACATGGTAGGAAGGTACATCAGGTAGGAATGCCTTTCAACTGGGGCTATATGGGAATGAACAAAGGTTCCATAACCAATGATTTATCTCCTTCAGTAGGATGTGCTATTGTTACTACTCCTGAATACAAGGGCTTCCTATGCTGTATCAGAAAGAAGGAGGTGTAAGGGATGAGAAAAGCTATTCTTGTAGATACGAGTAAATGTATTGCCTGCCGCGGTTGCCAAGTGGCCTGTAAAAACTGGAATCAATTACCGGCGGAGAAAACTACTTTTAATTCCAATTTTGAAAATCCGCCCGAATTATCACCTATTACCTGGATGCGTGTTACCTTTAAAGAGGAGAGGAAGGATGATAAATTTAAATGGTACTTTGGCAGTGACAGGTGTATGCACTGTACCGATGCGGCTTGTATGATGGTTTGTCCGGTAGGAGCAATTTATCGTACAGAGACAGGATCTGTTAACATTAATTACGATAAGTGTATTGGCTGTAACTATTGTGTTGCTAACTGTCCTTTCCAAGCAATGAGCTTTGATCGAAAGGCCAATCATCCCGTTAAATGTACCATGTGTATTGATCGTACTTCTAATGGCCTTGAGCCTGCCTGTGTTAAGGCTTGTCCTGCCGGCGCCCTTATATATGGCGACAGAGATAAGTTGGCTACCCGAGCTAGCGCTAGAGTGGCTAAATTGCAGGCTGATGGTAACGGTAAAGCCAGAGTGTACGGTCTTGAAGAGGTATCAGGAACAGGTTCTATGTTTGTTTTGGAAAATGATCCGGAATATTATAGTCTGCCTGCGGATCCCCATGTTCCTTTCAAGGCACGGGCCTGGAATGTTATTTTCAAACCTCTCAGGGTGTTGGCAGTTATAGCTGTGGCCCTTGGATTATGGGGCAATCGTTCCGAAGTCAAGGGAATCGAGGATGCTACTGCAGTAGCTAAAGGTAAAGAATCTTAATTTTGCGGATTATATATTGTTAATTTGGGGGTGAGGAAGTGGAAGTTAAGACCTTTAAAGACGGTGGGGCCCATGTACCCCACTATAAGAGCTTTACAGAAGATAAACCTATTACCAGGATGGATGCTCCGGATGAGGTAGTAATACCTTTATCACAACATTTGGGTGCACCTAATGAGCCTCTAGTTAAGGTTGGAGATAAGGTGGAAGTAGGGCAAAAAATCGGAGAGGTAGATGAATTTATTTCGGCTCCGGTACATGCCAGTATTTCCGGAACAGTAACGGCCATAGAACCTCGTCCTGCCTACACGGGTGGCGAGATAATGAGCATAGTAATCAAGAACGATGGAGGACCTCAAGAATTCGTATCCAAAGAAAAACGTGATCCGGATAAGATGACGATTGAGGAAATAAGGGAAGCTATTCGGGATGCCGGTATTGTAGGTATGGGAGGCGCTGCATTTCCTACTCATGCTAATATCAGCGTGAAGAAACCTGTTGAGTATCTTGTTCTCAATGGTGCCGAATGTGAACCGTTCCTGACATGCGACCATCGTCAGATGTTGGAGCGACCATATGAATTGGTAGAAGGTGCCAGAATTCTTATGCGTTCTATTGAATCAAAGAAATGTCGTATAGGTATAGAGGAAAACAAACCTGATGCTATTGCGGCTGTTGCCGAAAAGGCCAGGGGTTATGACGGAATTGAAGTGGTTCCTCTTGCTGTGAAATATCCTCAAGGAAATAAGGACCAGCTTATCGAAGCTACTACGGGCAAATATTCAATACGAGGTGTCCGTTCAGCTGATGTAGGTTGCCTTGTCCGTAATGTAGGTACCACCATTGCCTGTTATGATGCTGTTGTACATGGAAAACCTTCCATGGAGAGGGTAGTTACCGTCAGCGGCCCTACAGTGCCAAGATGTGGTAATTATATAATAAAGATTGGTACCAAGATAGGCCATGTACTCAAAGAGTGTGGTGTAGATGACCTGAACGGTTATAAGGTAGTATTGGGTGGACCTATGACCGGTATGGCTGTGGCAGATCTGGAATCAGGTGTTGTAAAAGGCACCACCGGCATTCTTGTATTGCCGCCTGATATGGTACGAGAAGAAGTTGCATATTCTAGCTGTGTACGTTGTGGTAAGTGCGTTGACCACTGTCCTATGCTATTATATCCTAACCAACTGAGTATATATGCCGAAGCGGAAATGTATGACGAGTTAATGGAATGGGATGTTATGGATTGCATGGAATGTGGTATTTGCTCGTATATTTGTCCTGCCCAGCGTCCTATCGTGCATTTGATTCGTATGGTAAAACCTACTATTAGAAAAATGCAACGCGCGGCAGCAGGAAAATAGATAGAAAAGGAGGAGATACCTAGTGGATAATCAAAAACTAGTTTTTACGCCGGCACCACATTTAAAGGATGATTTGACAGTAAACCAGGCAATGCGGGATGTAATAATTGCTCTTATTCCCGTTAGTTTGGTAGCAGTTTACTTTTTTAAGTTTTATGCTGTGTTTATGATAGCAGTCTGTATGGTTACGGCGGCTATTACCGAGTTGGTTTTCCGTAAGGTTATGAAAAAGGAATCAAGCCTTGGTGATTATAGCGCCCTCCTAACAGGGCTTTTGGTGGCCTTATGTTTTCCCGCTACTGCTAAATGGTGGATGGGAGCGTTAGCTACCTTTATAGCTGTAGGAATTGCTAAGGAATCGATGGGTGGATTAGGTTGGAACCGTTTTAACCCGGCCTTATTCGGTAGGGTAGCTGTTATTGTTCTGGCTCCAATCATCATGTTGATAGGAACCAACTTCCTACTTGTGCCTGCTAATTTTGGCGCAGTAGATGTTGTGACCAGGGCTACTCCGCTAGCCATGTTGAAGCAAGGCATGGAAATGCCGAGTATAATAAAGCTTTTTGTTGCCTACCCTGGTGGCGCTATGTCGGAAGTTTCACCCCTTGCACTTCTATTGGGGGCTGCATACTTGTTCTACCGTGGTCATATTAAATGGCATATTCCGGTTTCTATTCTAGCTACAGTTGCTGTATTAGCACTTGTAACCGGTCAGAATCCGTTGTACCATCTCTTTACCGGAGGAATGTTCTTAGGTGCCTTCTTTATGGCTACAGATTGGGTTACTTGCCCTATTACCAGTAAGGGTAGATTGATTTTTGGTGTTGCTATCGGAGTTTTAATTATTATTTTCCGTGTGGGACTCGCGCCTACTGAGGGGGTAGCTTTCTCCATACTTATTATGAACGCATTTGTACCCCTAATTGATCGAGTTACAAAACGGATTTCCTATGTTGATCCTAGACTTAGGGGAGCAGCAGCACCCGGTCGGGAACGTGCAACAGCTAAAGGTTAAAAAAATAAGGCGGTTGAAACAGATGATATATTGTTCGCGGTTATAGTAAAAACATAGATTATAATAAAATACGAAATATCTGACTCCGAGTCTATTAACCTAAGTAAGCATACGGTTTTTAGGCCGATAGGGTGTAATTGGAAACGGTTATGCCTCCCATTGTGGAAAGGAGAAATTTTAATTGACCTTTTATAAATTAGAATGCTCTCCTTACAACGTAGGGGGAGCATTTCTGATTGTAATAATTTTTTTAATGGTGTATAATATAAAAAAGGAATAATGTCTCCGAACCTAATATTTCTGTAGATACATATCCATGAAATGTAGGTCGCCAGGGTGTAGTTGGAAATGGCTATGCCTCCCATTGTGGAAAGGAGAATGCTGACAATGAAACAAGGTAGCTTCACCTACAATGGTGGAGTTTTTTTATTGCGTGGTATTATCAACATTTGAATTCATTTATCAGGAGGATTAATTTAGAGGGGGAAAACAATGAAACTATATAGAAACAAGTTTTACATAATTGCAATTCTAATAGTTATAATTCTGGTATCGGCCGGCTGTGGCCGGTCTGTTGAACCAAATGCAGAATCATCCGGGTCGGATGGAAAAGCATCGACTGCGGAGGATATTACTGAAAGTATAATTTTGGCAGGTATAGGGGGTGAAGACATTAAGGTAACTATAGAAGAGGTTGAAAAGCTGAAAAAGGTCAGTAAAGATGTAATTTCTTTAAGTTCCGACGGTGGGGAAACCGAGTTGAATGCCTCCGGGGGACTACTGGGGGAATTACTGGAGAAGCATAACATAACCCAAACAGAACTTGACAGTATAAGGGTCACCGCAGGTGACGGATATTCAATGGAAATACCTTCTAAAATATTAAAAAACAGGGACATAATACTTGCCTATGAAATAAACGGTGAACCCTTGTTCAGGGAAGATAAACCTATAAAAATTGTAATACCCGGAGAAAGAGCTATGTATTGGGTAAGGAACGTGGTTAAAATTGAAGTAGCTAAAGAAGAGACAGCAGTGGGCAAACAAGTGGGGAAAGTGTTAATATTCGATACAGCTATTTCAAATTTGGATATGCAGGATTATGAATATTATGGGGAACGGGACAAAGCTATTAAAATAAGTGATTTGTTGAATAAATTTATTCCTGAAGGTAAGGAACAGGTATTTATTAAAGCAGCGGATGGGCTTGAAAGAAATGAAACAAGAGAGACATTCAAAAGTGCTTTCATAAAAGTTACCGGCAAGGAGAGCCCCATGTTTTTGGCCCCCGACTTGCCTGAGGGAATGCATATAAAGGGCATATTATGGTTCAGGTCTGAAAAAACCGCTTTTTTGACTATGGACAAGGCCCTAGAAACATATAGCAAATCGGTTCAGGGAGACATAGAAGGAATATCATTGAAGGAAGTATTAAAAGATATGGATTTGGAACAGGGAAATACTTATATATTTACGGCCGAGGATGGATATAGCGTTGAAATATCGGAGGATGATATACACAGAGGTATATTATACAAAATGGATAACGGAAGCACGGGAGTTAGCTTTGAAGGATTACCCAAGAATACTATGGTTAGAGATCTTTTATCAATAGAAGCGAAATAACATAAAAAATAGGATCGGCAAACAATTGGAGGGAGCCCAATGCTTAGGAGGCTTGTTAGAAAATTTTCCGCTTTTCACCTTATTATAATAGCTTTAATGGCTACTTTAGGTATAGCCACAAAGCCTGTTATAGTTCCTCTAGTTCATATTATTACAGGACCCTTATATATTCCCGGAGGCGCTATTGCGGGTGGGCTTTATATGATATGGATTGTGTTAGGGGTAGGTTTAATTAACAAGAGGGGAGTAGCTACCATTATAGCCGCAGTACAGGCTATAATGGTAGTCAGTCTGGGTATGTCCGGCAATCACGGTATTATAAGTTTTTTAACTTATATTGTTCCGGGATTGGCGGTAGATATACTCCTTATATTAATAGGACATCGTAATCCAAGCTTAGGCAAATTTTTTCTATGTGGAATGGTGGCAAATTTAAGCGGAACTTTTCTTGTAAATGTAGTTTTCTTTAGATTGCCCTTTATACCTTTGGTTTTAGTTCTTTCCAGCGCCGCCCTGTCCGGAGGGGTAGGGGGTATAATAGCTTATACAATAATTAATAAATTGGAACGGCAAGGTATTATTACAGGCCTAATGTCAAAAGGTGCTGTAGTTAAATAAGGGGAGGGAGGATATGAGTAAAAAAACAGTTTTTCTTGTGATAGCTATATTAATTGCAATAGTGGGTATTTTTGCATATTTAAACAGTGATTATATCAAGGATAAAAAAGGGATGCATATAAATGCGGAAATAATGCTAAAAGAGGGCGATAAAGAAACCTTACTTACATTCGATGAAATCAAGAAATTAGGGGAAGAGGAATTTAGGGCCAATCTAAAATCCGGCGGAAACCCGGCGGTAGAACATAGTTATAGGGGCGTGCCGTTAAAAAATGTAATAGAAAGGGCAAATGTTGATACTGAGGATAAAACTCAGGTGATAGTCAGGGCCGTAGATGGGTTTACCTCTGCCTATAACATAAGCGAGGTTTTGGAAGATAACAATATGTACCTTGCATATATGATGGATAACGAACCCCTCAAGAGCAGGGAGGATGGAGGAGACGGGCCTTATCAAATTATAGTTAGAAAGGATCAGTTCAGTCAAAGATGGGCTAAATACGTTTTGGAGATAGAGTTACAATGATTTATCCTATAGAAATTGAAAATTTGCATTATAAATATGAAAAGAATACTAAAGAAGTATTAAATGGGGTAAACCTTAAGGTGGCGGAAGGGGAGACAATAGCAATAGTAGGCTTAAGTGGCAGTGGGAAGAGTACATTGATATATAATATATGCGGTATAATTCCTCACGTTTACGGAGGAGGAATAAAGGGGCAGGTTAAAATTTGGGGCAAGGATATATTGGATATGAAATTATCAGAAATATCCACGAAGGTAGGAATAGTATTTCAAGATCCTGACACCCAGCTTTTTTCACCTACAGTTGAAGATGAGATAGCATTTGGTCCGGAGAATTTATGTGTTGCAAGGGAAGAAATAGGCTCAAGGATTAAAAGGGTATTGGAAACGGTCAACATGGAGGAATACAGATTAGAAAACCCTAATAACTTATCAGGGGGGCAAAAACAGTTAATAGCTATAGCATCTGTCCTCGCTATGGAAACGGAAATATTGTTGTTTGATGAAATATTATCCCGGATAGATAAGGAAGGTAAGATGAAAATTAGGGAGGTTATAAAAGGTTTAAAAGAAGAAGGAAAAACAATAATTTTAATAGAACATGATTTAGATAATCTTCAAATTGCCGATAGGGTTTTACGGTTAAGGAATGGCAAATTAGAAGAATTCAGGAGTGGTGAAACTGTCAGGTCTTATAGAGCTTAAAAATGTAAATTTCGAATATATAAAAGGCAAGAGAATTATAAAAAATGTAAATATAAACATAAATGTTAAAGATATAACCTGCATAACAGGTCCTAACGGAAGTGGTAAAACTACCTTAGGTAAATTGATGGTAGGGATATTAAAACCCAATTCAGGCGGAATATATTTGTTCGGTGAAAACATAACCAATATGTCTCTAGGACAGATTGGAGAAAAGATAGGTTATCTGTTTCAAAACCCGGAAAAGCAGTTTTTTTCCAATACGGTAGAGGACGAAATTAAATTTATTCTTGAGATTAAAGATTTAAATAGAAAATATATAGAGGAAAAAGTGAAATCATTACTTGATTTATTTCAATTAAATCATATAAGAACTTCATTTCCCCTTAAATTGAGCCAAGGAGAAAAACAGCGTCTTGCATTGGCGGCCATACTGGCCAATGAACCGGGATACTTAATACTGGATGAACCCACTAAAGGGCTGGATATGGAGCGACGGGGCACTTTAATTCAAATACTGAAGAAGCTTTATAATAAAGGAATAGGGATGACAGTTATGACTCATGATTATACTTTTATCAATCAAATTTCTGATCGTACTTTAACAATGTACAGGGGTGAGATAGTTGAGGACAAGAGAAACAAATATTGATCCCAGAACAAAATTAATAATTGTCTTGTGTTTATCCACATTGGCTATATTAGTCAAAAACATATTGTTTTTAAGCGGAATATTGCTGATAAGTATAATAATCTCCTTATTTCTTAAGGTAGATATATTACAGGTTTTAAGAGAAATAAAAAGGCTATTATATGTGCTTTTGGCTATTGCAATAATACAAAGCATATTTTCCGCAGATGGCCAGGCACTAATCAGGATGGGGAAATTAACTGTTCTGACTACTATAGGGCTTCAAAAAGGTTTGGAGTTTATTATCAGAGTCATGATAATAATTTCGTCCGCAACTATAATTACTACTTCAAATTCGAGGGAAATAGTACAGGGATTGGTTCAGTGGAAACTGCCCTATGAAATTGCTTTTATGGTCTCAATCGGTATCAGGTTTCTGCCAATGTTGAGGGAAGAGATAAAGGATTCCATAGTTGCAATTCAATTGAGGGGTGTAGAAATAGAAAAAATACCTTTGAGAAAAAGATTATATATATACTCCCGCCTCTTTACGCCAATCCTTATAAGTACCATAATCAAAGCACAAAAGTTGTCCATGTCTATAGAAATGAGGGGTTTCAGAGCCTACGAACAAAGAACGAGTTATATGGTTTTAAAAATGTCTTATGTGGATTATTTAATTATATTTTTCAGTTTTTTGTGTGCATCTACATTGATGTATTTATATGTAGGCCAATCTGTTCCGGCATTCGGTTCTCTGAAGGCATCCTATTTTGTTGAAGGCTTTACTAAACTAAGAAAATTTTTGACAGTATTTCATAAATAAGGGGGCAAACATAATGAGGATTTTATCAGTAATAGGCAGGACTAAAACAGACAGAACTATAACTGTAGAAAACATAATAAAGGAATTGAAAAGAAGGAGATATACAGTGGGTTCCATGAAGGGAATCGGTCATGAAGAGATTGGTGCTGACATAGGGGGAATAAATATGGACAGACATAAGAAAGCCGGCTCACAGCTCATATCTGTCAGGGGGATTTGTGGGGCCGGTATACTTCTCCAAGGGGAAATCAGTATGGATAAATTATTAAGGTTTTATGACCATGATTTTGTGATTTTAGAAGGTATTATTGATGCTAATGCGCCAAGAATAATAGTGGCTGATGATGCGGGAGGTATAGAAGAAAAATACGATAAGTTGACTTTTTGCATATCCGGGATGGTATCCGATACCGAAACAGAATATAAAGGTTTACCTGTGATCAATTCGACAGATAATATAGAAAAACTGGTAGACTTAATAGAGGAAAAGGTATATAAAAGGTTGCCGGACTTTCCTCCGGAGTGTTGTAGGGCCTGCGGCTTTAATTGCAGGGAATTGGGGTCTAAAATACTGAAGGGGGAAGCGGTAAGGGAAGATTGTAAAATATTGAACACGAAGGTAGAGCTTCTGGTGGACAATAATAAAATTCAAATTGTACCCTTTGTGGAAGATATACTTTCAAATGCTGTATTGGGGGTTGTTAAGGAACTGGAAGGATATAAGAAAGGCAAAGAAATAAAAGTAATAATAGACGGGGAGTTTGAGAAACCATGTAGCTAAACAAAATAAATTTGTTTTTATTGTCCTGAACGAAATGAAGAATTTATAAACACAGAAGGGCAGTCTTTTTTGCGTTGTATTCTCCCAACAACATAAGAGGACTGTTCTTCTGTGTTTCATGTTTTTCCTATCGGTGATCATTTTGTGAATTCATGGCATCACCATTATCGTACTCATTATAATAATTATTATTATCTATTTCTTCATCTTCTTCATCTATTTCTCCGTCGTTTGTTGGCCAATCCGGGAAAAACCCGCCAAACCCATCTACTAAAGGGTCATAGTATTCTGTCGGCATTTCATAAACATAGTCTAACGGAGTTATACCACCATTTTCAGATGGGTGGTAGGGTATAGGCCTTTTTACAAAAACCCTGGATTCTGTTTGCCAAGGCGGGGTCAAATCCGTGGCCAATTTACCCGAAGGTGCATGGATGTCTGCAAATACGTGGCAATCACATTCCTCCCTAGGTTCGGTGCCTTTTATAAATATTTCGGTTCTTACGGTGCTGCCTCTGGGGTCCAAGGCACAGGCCTCCGTAGGNAGCTTACCGGAAACAGTACATACATTGACCTTTACTATATCACTTGGCATTTCAAAATCCTTAGGGGCAAGGCCCTCGTGGACCCTTTTCATAACTTTACCCCACAGGGTCGCAGCAGCCCCGCTGCCTGAAGATAGGCTCACGGGCTGATCGGAACCGATCCATACGGAAGCCGAGTAATATGGTGTATAGCCTATAAACCAAGCATCTTTTTGTTCATCTGTTGTACCCGTTTTACCGGCTACGGGTATATTGCCAATGCTGGCTCTTCCCCCTGTGCCCCTGGGGGATGTAACCACCCCGCGAAGCATATCGGTCATAACATATGCTACCTGGGGCGTTATTACCCGATGTTGTTCGGGCTTATTTTCTAAAATAAGATTGTCATGTCTGTCATATACTGAAGTAAATGTGATCGGTTTAGTATATGTCCCGTTATTAGCTAATACATTAAAGGCAGCATCCATTTCTAGTGGGCTGACGCCTCTTGTCATACCACCCAGGGCAGTGGGTAGGGTTTCATCCGTATACCTTTTACCATTGACAATTAAGGGAGTTTCTCTGGTATAAACTGTGGTTATACCCATTTTTTTCATATAATCCAGCATGGTATTTATCGAGCTATTTTCATTTCCGGCCAGCATACTTCCCAGCTTAACAGCAACCAGGTTACTGGAACGTTCCAAGGCTTCGCGGAGTGTAATGAGTCCTCTGTATCCCCCGTTTAAATATAAATTTCTGGGCCAAGGCGTGTTCGGAGTAGATTTATTGAAATAACCGGGCACGTCATCAACTGTACTTGAAACAGTAAATCCACGATCAATTGCGGGAGTATAGACGGCTATCGGTTTAATAGATGAACCGGGTTGTCGGGGGCTCAAGGCCCTATTAAATATTTTTTGTCCCGAGGTCATACGTCCACCTATTATGGCTTTGATTTCACCGGTTCGATGATCACTTATTACCATGGCAGATTGTGGTTGTATTTGCCCTTTGTCATCTATTACGTTTTTTTGTTCATCTTCGGAAAAACCTTCCTTTTTCAAAAGGGTAGCCTTATCGGAGCTTTTTATTTTGGGGAAATTATCCGGGTTGGCATATTCTTCTTCTAATATTTTTTGGATNCCCGTATCTAATGTACTATTGATTTTAAGGCCNCCGGAATAAAGCATATTATTGGCTTCATCGCCAGAATATCCCTGTTTTTCAAAGGCTCTTATAACGTCTCTTTTTACCAAGTCCCCAAAATATGAAGAAACCTCTCCTGCTGTTGAACGGTTGGGTTTTAAACTAGACTTGACGTCTTCTTGTAGTGCCTGGTTATATTGGGTGTTTGTAATATAACCTAGCCTTTTCATTGAATTGAGTACCAGTTTTTGTCTTTTAATTACGTATTCATCAATTTTATCGTTCATAACCAGGGTGTATACGGGGTCCGAATCATCCAGTATAACATGATGTTCTTTAACGTCCGCCTTTTCTAATGTTATAATCGGTGCGTTTCTGGAAGGATACCTCGTAATACCTGCAATTAATGCCGACTCTGCAATAGTGAGATCCTTAGCATCCTTAGAGAAATATACCTGGGATGCGGCCTGTACCCCGTAGGCACTGCTTCCCAAATAAATTGTGTTTAAGTATGCTTCCAAAATCTGTTCTTTTGACAGTTGTTTATCCAACATTATTCCATAGTATGCGTCTTTTATTTTTCTCGTATATCTTTTATCGGCCCGATTTAGATATAAATTAATAGCCAATTGCTGATTGATTGTACTGGCNCCTTGTTTGGAACCGGTGCGCAGGTTTGTCCAAAATGCGCCCAAAATACGTTTAATATCTATGCCCTTATGGGTCCAAAACCGTTCGTCCTCAATGGCAACAAAAGCGTCTTTCAGATGTTTGGGCATTTCAGTATAGTCTACTATGACCCTGAAACTATTGGATTGGATTTGTTCAATCACCTGGCCTTCGGAGTCCAAAATAAACGAACTTTGATCCAACATTTCATATATGTTTGAAGCATCAATGGGTTCCGTGGTTTTTACCACGCTCATGACTATGCCTAGAATAGCGCCGGCACCGATAAAACCGATCAGTATAATCACAATTAATAGTGTCCTAAGGACACTCACTTTTCTTTTCCTTTTATTTTTACTATTTTGTTTTTGGGAATTTTTTTCTGACATCATAAACACCTCCATAAATAGAGAAATCAGCAGGTCAAAGGAAAAATTTCTAAACCTATGATACCGTAATTTAAAACAATATTATAAATATAACATAAACGTATTAACATTACAATTATATCATAGTTTGTGTAAACTATACATTATGTTTTAACCCCATTAATACTATTAAAAATAGGGATATACAGTCAGGCACAATGGACATATATACACTGTATAATAATAAAAAGGGTGATTATATTTGGGTATTGTCAAGGTCAGGAAAAAAGGCAGTATAAAATTTAAAATNATATTGGCTATGGTTATGGCGACCTTGATTTTGGGTAGTTATATTATATATTTGGACAGAAAAATAGTGCCTTTGGTGCTGGCCATCGGAGAACTGAAGGCACAGGAAATGATTACAAGGGTTGTCAATGAATCCATACTTACAGTNTTAAAACGGGATCGGGATATAGGGTACCGAGACCTGATTTTTATAAAGGAGGATTCTGAAGGAAATATTGTTATGATGCAGGCTGATACATTTTTAATGAACAGGATAGCATCAGATGTCGCTTTGACTATTCAGGAACGCTTTGGACAAACTAAAAATGTTGCCGAACGAATACCTTTGGGCAATATTTTAGGAAGCCAACTTTTCGCGCAATGGGGACCAAAAATAAAATTGACTGTAACCCCGAAGGGTATGGTTGATGTAAATTTCGGGACAGAGTTTGAACACGCAGGCATAAACCAAACAAGGCACAGGGTGTATTTGATTGTCAATACTGAGGCTAAAATAATAGTACCGTTTAATTCAAGCAATATGCATGTGACAACATACCTTCCTGTGGCAGAAACAATCATTGTTGGCAAAATTCCCGAAAATTATATTTATGTGCCGTTTATTACCCTGAANTAAACCTCGCATCCAATTGTAGGTACATGTACAGGTATGTTATATTAGGGATAAGGANAGCTGAAAAAAACGGGGAATCATNACAGGTTGTTTTATACAAAAGGAGAGAAATATATGGGAGCAGAAACTATGCAAGAAGAAAGACAAAAAGCAGTGTTGGTAGGGTTAAATAATACGAGAAGG
>JGI24711J26586_10000917_pt1 | contig 23135 bp, 26 predicted proteins | sample BioPla3DNA1_FD_26586 | JGI IMG/M metagenome (IMG submission 26586)
GAGTTTGAGAGAGAAAATTTTTGCTCGCGAGCTGTTTCCCTCGCCTCGTGCATAGCCACAAAACCGAACAGAAAATTTTGTTTTTCTTTTTACATCAAGGTGGCGACTTTACTAATGTTTTAACTCGGTAGCAAAGTCTTACGAACAAAATTTTCAATAGCAGGTTTTTGCATTGCAGCGTGGCCCGCTCCATAATGAATGTAAATTGAATAACCCGTGCTCCAATATTTTTGGATCTCATTTACCATATATTCGTTGCGGATATTACCACAAGAGCGAGCAACTTCATTGATCCTTGAATCCGATTTGATGGGTGATACAACATCTTTAAAAAAATTAGAATTATTCTCGTTAAATTCGTCTCCAAAAAGTTTTTTGTGGATATTTTTCATATTTTCAAGAGAAAAATCAAAATCAAGCCATTTACTCTCGGTCTCATTTTTTTTCAAAGACTGGGATATATATTTTTCAAATTCAGGTTTTGGTTCTTTCATCCTATTCCATCCGTTTGCAGAGCGGGCAAAATAATAATAGGCGATTTCTTCTTTTGAAAATTGTTTAGCCAACTCATTTATTTCATAAGCTCTTTCCGGCTCAGGACAATGTATATCTATGTTGTGTTGCGAAGCTAAGAAAGTTATAAAACCCGGTCCGCCATATTTTTTATGGCTTCCTCCTCAGTCTTCATAAGTGGAGGTTTGTTTTCCTCTACAAACACAATTCTTTTTGAACTATTCGTATTTCCTAAAAATTCAAGCCAAAAATTTTTCGCTTGCGGCCATTGTGTATCTTACGGATCGCGAGAATGTCTTTCACCGAAATAATAGATTTTGTTCGCCGGAACCTAAAGCATAAAAATAGGGCGTGTCGTGTTTAATTTTTGAATATTCTTCAAACGTTATAAGTTTATTTGTATCCATATCAATAATTATAATAAAAGAGTGGGGACGAGACATCCCCACTCTTGGAATTTTAGTAGGATACTAGTGGACACAAGAATTTGACATAACAGAAATAGATTGATAAGTTAAATATCAAAATCAATGATCAAATTTATTTACAATTCTATTAAAGAAAAAGAAATTTTTTCTAGTCGCTACTTTGAACGGAATCCAGAAGTTTTGAATAAAATGATCCAGGCTGAATTAGAGCAAGTGATTATAGAACCAAACGATAAATTTATTTTGGATAAAATAAATTTTATTGAACAACAATGGAAAAAAGTGGAGGGCAATTTTTTGCATAATCTTGGCGAATTTTATGAGCAAAAATTAATAATGCCAGAAGTTAAATGTTATCTGACCAGATTAAATATTTTTCCATATAACTTCAAAGAAAATCAAGAAAAATGGTTTTCCGCGCCTCTTTTGGAAATTCCAATGCGTGCCATCGCTGTGTCAATGCATGAATTATTACATTATTTTCAGCCACAGAAGTTACCTCGTAGCGTAAAAGAGGCTATCCCTGTTATTTTAGATAACAAAGAAAAATTTGGAGTTGTGACTTTCAGTAAAGGTCATCAAGACGATCCAAAAGAACAAGAATGGCGAAAAATTATTTGGAATTTGTACAAAAATAACGGAAAATTTTCTGATTTAGAAAGATTGGTTGAGAAAAGAAAAAGCGAATTTACAGGACAGGAACTCGAAGGTGGAGCTAACTGAAATTGTTGCCCTGAAAAAACCGTGCCCATTCGGGGTCGACCAGAGTTGCATTTGTTTGGACGGAATTGATCCATCTTTTCTCCGGATATTCTCGTTCAAACATCGCTGTTGGTGAAATGTTTCTAACAAAATACTATTTTTATGACAAAAAATTCTATATCAAATAAAAAATTAATAATTTTATGGATCCAGAGGAAATTTTAGAATTAGTAAAAAATGGAACTATAGACTCCGATCAAATTGAGGACTTTGAGAATCTTGATTCCGAAATTCAAGAACTTGTGGCTGAAGGTGATTTGGATATAAATGAAGCTTTGGATCTCTAGATTAAACTTGTCAATCACTCTGCTTAGCAAAACCTTATAAAAAACTGCGTAAATCCTTAAAAAATGGTAAATTAAGGTTAATTATGAAAATAAAATCACAATTAACAAATATTTCAGGACAAGTTTTAGATGTCATCTATTACGAAGATAAAGATCCAAATAAAGATCTAGGGGATAAAATATTATCCGGAGCACATGGCTTTTGTTTTTATAATGGGAAATTGGTTATAGTCTATGCGGAAAATAAGAAATACTGGACTCTGCCTGGTGGTGCCATAGAGCCCGGAGAAACATACAAGCAAGCCGTTATAAGAGAAGTCCAGGAAGAAACCAATATGAAGGTTCTACATCAGGAACTAATCGGTTTTCAGGATATATACGAGCCAAATAGGACAATAAGGCAGACTCGCTCGTTTTGTATAGTGGAACCATACGGAGAATTTACTGGAGATCCAGATGGTGATATTACAGAAATCAAACTCATAGATCCTAAAGATTTAAAACAATATATTGATTGGCTAAAAATCGGTGATAGGATCATGGAGAAAGGAATAGAAATGTTTAAAGAATATTCTGCAAAAAACCGTTAATTTCTTTATTTTTTGGTGTTTGTGTGTTATAATCAATACTGAAAAAAAAGAAGCTGAACACACAGGAAGTGATTTTGTTTATATAATTTAAAAAATCACTTAAAGAGATTGGGAAATAATGAAATTTTTACTCTTTAATTTTTTATGATAAATTGAGGTTTCAATATGCGAGCAAATGAACGAACAACATTGGAAGAAATAATAATAACTCCACGCTCAGAGGATTATTCAAAGTGGTATTTAGATGTAATCAAAGCTGCTGATTTGGCAGAATATGGTCCAACAAAAGGTTCAATGATTATTAAGCCTCTTGGTTTTTCAATTTGGGAAAATATTCAAAAAATACTAAATAGTGAATTCTCAAAAAAAAAATGTACAAAATGTATATTTTCCAATGTTGATACCAGAAGATTTTCTTAAAAAAGAAGAAGATCATGTGGAAGGTTTTTCTCCTGAGGTTGCTGTTGTTACTTACGCCGGTGGTGAAAAATTAGAAAAAGGACTAGTTCTTAGACCTACTTCCGAAACAATTATATATGATACTTTTTCAAAGTGGATTCAATCTCATAGGGATTTACCCCTTTTGATTAATCAATGGGCAAACGTTATAAGGTGGGAGATGCGACCACGTCTTTTTCTAAGGACAACAGAGTTTTTGTGGCAGGAAGGACACACCGCGCATAGCACAGAAGAAGAGGCTGATTTATTTGCTAAAACAATGTTAGAAGTGTATAGGGCGTTTGCAGAAGATGTGATGGCAATTCCCACTGTTTCAGGGCTGAAATCAGAAAGCGAAAAATTTGCGGGTGCGCTAAAAACTTATTCAATAGAAACAATGATGCAGGACGGAAAAGCATTACAATTTGCAACTTCTCATAACCTTGGTCAAAATTTTTCAAAAGTTTTTAATGTTCAGTTTACTAATGATAATGGTGAAAGCTCATGTGTGTGGCAAACAAGTTGGGGGTTAAGTACAAGAACTATAGGAGGATTAATAATGGTTCATGGTGACGATAGGGGGATTATTTTACCACCTAAAATATCCCCAATAAAAGTGGTAATTATGCCTATGTGGAAATCTGAAAAAACCAAGAACGTGGTTCTTAACAAATCAAAAGAGCTCCACGATATGTTAGTCAATAAATATGGAAATTCTAGTATTATATTGGACGACAGAGATGTAAGAATAGGTCAAAAACATTATCATTGGGAAAAAAGAGGTGTGCCAATCAGAATAGAAATTGGCCCAAGGGATGTTGATAATAACTCATTTGTTTTGGTTAGAAGAGACACTTCAGAAAAACAAACAGTTGAATTAAGTAATTTAACTAACACTATTGAACATTTACTAGATGAGATACAAAAAAATCTTTATCTCATTGCAAAAAAAAGACAAGAAGACAACATCGTTGATGTAAAAACTTGGCCAGAATTTGTTGAGAATATAGAATCAGGTAAGTTTGTTAGAGCTTATTGGGACGAAAACCCTGAAACAGAAAAACAAATAAAAGATAAAACAAAAGCCACTGTTAGGTGTTTACCTTTGAAATATTCAGAAACTAAAGAAGGAACCTGTGTTTTTAGCGGTAGAAAAGCTACCAAAAAGTTTATTTTTGCAAGGAGCTATTAATCGCCAGTATTTTGAAGAAGGGGGCGCAAAGATGTTCCAGTTGTTTTTCAAAATAGTGACACTGGCGGAATTATGTGCTTAATGGGGAGCAACGATTCAATAAAATTGTTAAGATATTTAAATCAAGATGAGTTGAAAAAATTCATCGAAAAAAAGAAAAGAAGATTAACAAATTCAAAAATATATGAATACTCTAGACCTAACCTTTAAGGTTCAAATATTATTTAATAAACAAAATGATTACTAAATATAAATCAACAAACAATAAAGAAGACGCAATTTTAACTCAGAAGGCCAAAAAGAGCGTGAAGTCATTTGAGGAATTATATCGGAAATACGCTAACAAAGTTTTTAATTATTTTTGGTATCGCACTGGTCACAACAAGCCACTTTCAGAGGATTTGATGCAAGAGACGTTTCTGAGAGCTTTTAAAAATAGAGAGAAATATAAAGATCAAGGTTATTCTTACCTTACTTATCTTTTAACCATCGCTCACAATCTGTTAGTTGATTATTATCGGAAACCTAAAAGTATTCCAGTTGAAGAATTGCCAATTAATGCTATGCCATACGAAATTGCCGATGAATTAACTAAAAAATATGAAGCGGAGGCGCTTTGGCGAGCAATACAATCTTTGTCTCAAAAAAACAGAGATATTTTGATGATGTTTTATCAGCAAGAAATGCCTGTGCGAGATATTGCAAAAGTTATGGGTATGACAGAGAATGCTGTTAAACTCAATCTTTCTCGTACTAGGAAAAAATTAGCAAATCATCCATACTTACAAGATATTGTTTTGTTTTCAGACGCAAAAAGAAAACATACTAAACCGAGATTTTTAGAAAAATGACACCTTTGTTAAGTTTTTTCGTTATTAATAATAGAGTAATTTATATAAATCTATGAAGAATCGCAAAGAATTAATGCGACAAATTGTCGTGCCCGCTGTTGTGGGATTTATTACCGCACTGTTTGTTGGGGTTGGTTTTGTGTTTTGGATCAAGACTAACTCACAATTTTTAACTGGCATTTTTAATCCTGCTCAACAAAAATCAGAATCAGAAATTAACACTGACGCTCCTTCGTTGTATTCATTTGAGACAGTGGTAGTGGAGACGGTTAAAAAAGCTAATCCTGCTGTTGTGGCAATTACCATTTCTAAAAACGTGCCAGTGTATGAGCGCTATTACAGAAGCGTTCCTAATTTATTTGAGGATTTTTTTGGTGGTGGATTTTTTAATTTTGATGTGCCAGAAATACGTCAAAATGGCACCGAAAAAAGAGAGGTTGGTGGTGGTTCTGGTTTTCTTGTTTCTGCCGATGGTTACATTGTTACCAACCGGCATGTGGTGGACGATGACAAAGCGGAATACACTGTGTTTATGAATGACGGTGAAAAGTATGACGCCAAGGTTATTGCCAGAGATTCGGTGCTTGATTTAGCGATTATAAAGATTGACGGATCAGGATTTCAATATCTAGAATTTGGTGATTCAGATAAGCTTCAAGTGGGACAAAGTGTAATTACTATTGGGAATGCTTTAGCGGAATTTAGAAATACAGTGTCTCTCGGTATTGTGTCTGGTCTTTCTCGTTCTATTGTTGCTTCTGATATGCGAGGAAACACTGAAGCTCTAGATCAATTAATTCAAACAGATGCGGCAATTAATCAAGGAAATTCCGGTGGCCCACTTCTTAATTTGTCTGGTGAGGTGGTGGGTGTGAACGTAGCTATTGCGAGCGGAGCAGAAAATATTGGGTTTGCAGTGAGCAGTAATAGCGTTAAGAGCGTTGTAGATTCAGTGAAAAAAACAGGAAAAATTGTTCGTCCATATATAGGGGTGAGATACACATCTATTACTGAAGAAATCAAAGAAAAGAATAATTTGCCTGTAGATTATGGTGTTTTGGTGTTGCGCGGATCAGAGCCGGGAGATCTTGCGGTGATACCGGGTTCACCAGCCGACAAAGCGGGAATTGTGGAAAATGACATTATTTTAGAAGTAGACGGGGTCAAATTAACGGAAGATAAGAATTTTGCGACTATTATACGCAATAAAAAGGTTGGTGATGTGATACGGCTTAAAATAAGCCACAAGGGGCAAGAAAAGACTGTCACAGTGACGCTTGAGGAGATGAAATGACACCTTTTGTTGTTTCAGTCGTTATATAGAGTAAAGGAGGGTAGTTGGTCGCTGTTTAGCGAGTAGGTGTAGCGAGTGTCTGACTTTCTTTAGTCAGAAGTGTTTTGTGGTAAAAGAGGAGTTTTGTATGACTTCCAACGTTGTTTGGTGCCTTAAATGTGAATAAGCATTATAAAACTCTAAAATTAAACTGTTCCTGGTGTGATATTTGCTAAAAGTAAAGCAAGGCATCTTTGAGTAATTATATTTAGAAGTTTAAGTATGGTCGAGATTATTAAAATTAATTATTAAATGTTTATGGTAAAAGTTACAAAAAAAGAAGACAATCAAATTCAACCACACGAAAATCATTCTCCTCTTTCGTTTATTGATCGGTTTTTTGATGATAGTCTTTGGGATTCGTTTAATATGATGACTCCAAGTCTTTTTGGTTCTCGTCGTTTGGGTAGCACTTTGACTTCGTTTCCAAAAGTAGATGTTTCTGAAACAGAAAACGAAATTAAAGTAGTTGCCAATATTCCAGGTATTGATCCAGATAAAATTAATATTGAAGTAGGTGACGATTATCTCTCTATGTCTGGTAAGGTAGAAAAAGAGACAAAAGATGAAGACAAGAAAGGCAAAGTTTATCGCTATGAACGTGAGTGTGGAGAATTTAGACGCGAGTTCTCGCTTCCGGTGCGAGTTAATAAAGATGAGATTGTGGCAAAAGCTAAAAACGGCGTGCTTACTCTCACGCTTCCTAAGATGAAAGACGAACGTAAGACTAAAGTAAAGGTTGAAATTGATAAATAAAAGAAAAACACCGAAGATTGCTCGGTGTTTTCTTTTTTTAATTGGTTTCTCAATAGTAAATAATTTTACCCTTGCAGAGTTGCAATAAGACGGGTAGGATAAAGATTAATGGAACCTCTTGCTTCAAAAATAAGACCAAAAAACCTTGAAGATTTCGTTGGACAAGGACATTTGGTTGGTAAAGATAAACCACTGAGAGTTGCTATTGAAAAAAAACATCTTTTTTCTTTTATATTTTGGGGTCCTCCCGGGGTTGGTAAAACTACTTTGGCGCGTATTTATGCAAATGCGTTAGAAGCAGATTTTTATGAATTATCGGCAGTTTCTGCAGGAAAAGAGGATATTAAAAAGATTATAAAAGAGGGGAAGGGTAAAACAAAAATTTTATTTCTAGACGAAATTCATCGTTTTAATAAATCTCAACAAGATTTTCTTTTGCCTTTTGTAGAGTCAGGTGAATTGACACTTATTGGGGCAACAACAGAGAATCCGAGTTTTGAAGTTATTTCGCCGTTGCTTTCGCGTTGTCGGGTTTTTGTTATGAATGAATTTTCAAATGATGAAATGAAGCTCATCATTGAACGAGCTACTAAAGAATTGAAAATTAAAATAGATAAAAAATCTGAAGATTGGCTCATTGCAATGGCAAATGGTGATGGGCGCCAAGCTATCACTATGATTGAATCAACTGTAAATCTTTACGGCAAAATTAATGTGGAAAATTTAAAGCAAACTTTGCAATCTAAATTTTTACGTTATGATAAAAAAGGAGAGGAGCATTACAATACAATTAGCGCTTTTATAAAAAGTATGCGGGCTAGTCAGCCAGACGCGGCGCTTTATTATATGTGCAGAATGATTGATGCTGGTGAGGATCCAAAATTTATCGCGCGCAGAATGGTAATTTTTGCCAGTGAAGATATTGGTTTAGCCCAACCAACAGCTCTTGTTGTTGCTAATGCGGTTTTTAGAGCGGTAGAAACTATAGGACTTCCAGAATGTATTGAAAATTTGGCTCACGGTGTGGTTTATTTAGCTCAAGCTAAAAAAGATAGGCGAACTTATGATGCTTACTTGCGAGCTATGAGTGATGTTAAAAAATTTGGCAATTTACCAATACCGCTCGCTATCCGTAATCCGGTAACTAAACTTATGGAAAGCTTAGATTATGGTAAAGATTACGAACAATACACTAAAGAAAGTCTTTTGCCTGAAAAACTTAAAAATAAAAAATATTTGAAGTAAAAAACATCAAGCAACTTTGAGGTTGCTTGATGTTTGTTTTATTTTTTAATGCCCTTCAGCTGCTTCAGCTTCAGCTTTGGTTTTGTGAATTGTGCCGTCAGCGTGTTCTGGAGGTGTGTAAATTGTGTAAAGCTTCATATGGTTATTCCCAGTATTTATTACATTGTGCCATGTGCCAGCCGGTATTATAAAAGCATAATCATCTTCTATATCGTATTCTTCATTGTTGTTTAGAATTAATTTCCCTGAACCTTGTTCTATTCTGATGAACTGGTCAACATCATCATGCATTTCATTGCCAATATCTTCTCCAGGCAAGAGAGACATCACTACGAGTTGACTTTTATCGGTGGTGTTTAAAACCTTTCTGAAATTTTCGTTTTCTAGAGTGTCTTTTTCTATATTATTTACATATGTCATATTCTTTGTATTTAAATATTATTAATACTTATAATTATACTACAGACTTGAAAATATGATATATTATGAATCATGAAAAGTTACATTTGGCTAGGGGGGCTAATAATAGTCTTGGTCGCGTTTTTATTTTTAAGTGTTAAATCAGAGTCGGGTGTGGACACTCCAAATAATATCGGTGTTATATCTGTTGCTGATAATGCCAAAGGAAACATAAACTCACCTCTGGTTGTTACAGAATACAGTGATTTTCAATGCTCAGCTTGTAGAGTTTATTATTTTGTGATGAGAGAACTTGCTGTAGAGTTTGGTGATAGGGTGGCTTTTGTTTATCGTCATTTTCCATTAAACCAACACAAGAACGCGGAATNGGCTGCCAGAGCGTCACAAGCAGCTGGAAAACAAGGTAAATTTTGGGAAATGCACGACTTACTTTTTGAAAAACAAAACGAATGGGCTGAAGTGAAAGATGTTGACGTGATTTTTGACTCTTATGCTAACTTGATTGGTTTATCTCTAGAGCAATTTAAATCCGATTTCAATTCTAAAGAAATTAAAAATATGGTAAATGATCAGAAAAATGGCGCTATTAAACTTCATTTACAAGGCACGCCATTATTTTTTGTCGGAGACAAACTAATTCAAAATCCTAATTCCACCGAAGCTTTCAAAACTATAATAAGAGAAGCTCTAAAAAATAATTAAAATATTTTTATCGGGTATCTACTTTGGGGATAAATAAAAATCCCAACAAAACTACTGCGGATAAAAACATAAATGAAATTCTGTAAGAAGAAAAAATGTTAATAATTGGAAGCACAAGAAGAGGCGCTGTTATGTAAGCTAGTGGTCTGACAATACGAAAAATACTGATAAGTCCAGTGTCTTCTTCTTTGACGTGCTTGAAAAAATAAGATTCGTTGGCAACCTCAGTCATACCAGCTCCCACCCGAGTCGCGAACAATGTTATTGCCCAAACCCAAAATACAGGCGTTTTGATGGTTGAAAGAAATAATGTTGAGATAAACATAATAATAAACCCGCAAACCAAAAGCTCTTTCTCCCCAGTTTTTTTGTCAGCTAAAAATCCTGCTGGTAATTGGAAGATGACAAATGGTAAAAACATAAAAACGAACAAATAACCAATTTCACTCCAACTAAATCCAATTTCTTGGTTTAATAAGATTGGTAAATATATAACCATCCAAGCGTAAAATGTGTTTAAAATAAACTGAGACCCAATGATTCTAGCTCGGTCTTTGTGTTTTTTGAGCAGTTTAATGTTTTTGAATATATTTGACTCTGTTACAGTGGCTGTTTTGGTATTTTTAAAGAATAATTTGACTATGAAAAATAATATAATTAAAACTGATCCGGAAAGTAAATAAACCTTACTAAAAACATTTTGGTTTACAAGAAAAACTAAAGCTAAAGGAGAAACCACCCAGGCAATATTGGAGATGGTCAACAAAAGACTCCTTTTGATGCCAGTAGTTTTTTCTGAGTCTATTTCTCCTTCAAGATTGATATCAAGGCAAAGAGAAAGCACTGGGCCAGCTGATACGTGAATCAAGAAAAAAGCAATAACAAGAATTGGTATACTTGCGTAACCTAAACTTATAGTAGCAATGATTTCTATTAATATAAAAGATAAAAACACAAAAACACTACCGAATTTGCGAAGTAGAAGAGGGCTGGCAACGAGCAAACCAATGGTAATCGTTGAAGCGCAAACATAAAGCAAACTTAAAACACTACTACTAACATATTGGCTAATTAAGGATGAGTTGATATAAGAAACTGACGCAAAGTGCACCGCCAAAAAAAAGCCAGTTAGATAAACAAGCCATAATCTATTATTTCTCATTTTTCTATTCTAACCTAAAATAACGAAAACAAGAAATTAAACTCCAAGAATAACGGGAATAACTATGGGACGTTTGGCGGTTTTTTGAAAAAGGAAACGAGCCACATCATCAGTTACGTTAGTTTTGATGAAATCAAAATTTATTGGACGAACATCGCGGGTGGATTCTTCAATAGATTTTTTAATAATGAGCCTGGTTTGCCCCAAAAGTTCCTGAGATTCACGCAAATAAACAAAACCACGGGAGATAAGATCTGGAGATTTGCGTAATTTGCCAGTTTTAAGGTCTATAACCGCAACAATAACAAACATACCATCATCAGCTAGCATTTTTCGGTCACGCATAACTACTTCTTGCACATCCGCGATAGCAAAGCCGTCTACCATAACCGGGGAAGCAGGAGCGGTTTGTTTTAAAACTGTGATTTTTTCACCACCTTCTATTATTTCAATAATACTACCATTGTTTGGTACTACAATATTTTTTTCAGGCATACCTATATTTTGAGCAAGTTCTTCGTGAATACGAAGCATATAGTGGTTGCCGTGAATTGGTATGAAAAATTTAGGTTTTATTTTTTTGTGTAGCCATTCAAGTTCCCCCCGGTTACCATGACCAGTAGAGTGAATGTAAACATCAGAAGTTCGGTAGTGAATTATTTTCGCACCCTGTCTGGTAAGATTGTCTTTCAGTTTTTGCACTGATCTCTCGTTACCTGGAATGATAGAAGCGGAAAGCAACACGGTGTCTCTTTTACCAATTTTGATGTATTTATGGCTCTTGTTGGACATACGCATTAAAGCTGCAAATTCATCACCTTGAGCGCCAGTGGCCAAAATAACAATTCTGTCTGGTGGGTAATTATCCATTTCTTCTACCGGAATAATGGTGCCTTTTTTTACCTTTAATCTGTCCAAAGAGATCATAATCTCAATATTTTGCTTCATACTCCTACCTTCTATGACCAATTTTTTACCGTTGCGTTCTGCGGCTTCTACAATGGCTATTATTCTTTCTATTTGAGAAGCGAAAGTCCCAATAATTAAACGACGTTTAGTGTTTTTTATTATTTTCTCTAAGTTTTTACAAACTTCTTTTTCTGGAGTAGAAAAACCGGGGTTGTCTGCGTTGGTGGAATCCATCATAAGTAGGAGAGTTTTTTGCTTGTCAAATCTTGCATATTCTGCTTCTTCTCTTTCAGTTGGTATACCGTTTTCGTGTTCAAGTTTGATATCTCCAGGAGTAACAATAGAACCAAAGGGAGTTTCTATGATGATACCCATTGAATCCGGGATGGTGTGAGTTACATTGAAAAATTTAACTTTAAATTTACCTAAAGTGATGGTGTCTTCTTTTTCTACCACTTTAATGTCTAAAGGTGGCAAATGCGGAAATTCTTCCTGTCTTTTTCTGATCATAACAGTTGTCAAAGCTCTAGAATATATAGGCGGATTTCCAATACGATACATAATATAAGGAATTCCTCCAATATGATCTAAGTGGCCGTGAGTAATCAAGATCCCTCTAATTTTTTCTTTGCGCTCTTCCAAATATTTAGTGTTTGGCAAAATATAATCTATTCCGGGAGTATCTTCATCTTTAAATTGAAAACCCATATCAATGACCACAATATCGTCTTTGGTTTCAATGACGGTCATATTTTTTCCTATTTCTTCTACGCCACCGAGAGGAATAATTCTTATATTATCTCCAACTACTGGAGGTAACGAAAGAGTTTCGCTAGTTTTAACTTCAGCTTTTTGGTTTTCTGGTGAACCAAATTTACTGTTGGTGTTTTGGAATTTTTTGTGTCCAAAAGTAGAACGAGTTTTTTTGGTAGAAGTAGATTTAGATGATGAACGATTGGGTGTAGATGAAGTTGATCGACGAACTGTCGTTTTTTGGCTTTTTGGTTTTTCTGGAGCATGAAAACTCCTAATTCTATTTCTACGTCGTGGATCCATAAATTTTATTTACTATACTAGTTATGATTAACGGAGAGTTGATAATTTAGTCTTTAACAAAAAATTTCCAGATTTTGTTAGTTTCAATAAACCATTCATCTATAAATACAAATCTTTCATTTTGAGATGATACTTTTTTGAATGCAATATTTTTGACTTCCGGAGCTTTGAGATATAAGAAATATGGAGAAAAGAGAAATATTGCCGGGATATCTTTTTTGATTTCTGAAACAACTTCTTCTTTTTTTAGAGCTTGAATTTCTAAATCGGTTTCTTTTTGAATATCTTCTAGAGTTTTATCAACCGTAATGTTGGCGTAAAGAGATATATTAAGTCCCGGATCATTACGTTCAGATGAGTGCCAAAATGGGAGAAGATCACTTTCTGGGCCAATTACTTCTCCAAAAAGTAGCGCATCATATTTTCTAGGTTTGATAACGTTTTGGCTCAAATCTGCGCCCTCAAATACTTTGATTGATATAGAAGCACCCAGTTTTTCCCAAGTCTCTTTTAATATCTCTGCTGTTCGTCTTAATTCTGGAGTGTCAGAAGTTGAAATGGAAAAACTAAATAAAACTGTTTCGGTCTTTGTCTTTTTTTCTAAAATACCATCATCATTTAATTTCCAATTATTTTTTTCTAGCAGAGCTTTAGCAGTTTCAATGTTTTGTTCTAAATTAATTTCTTCCTCTAAATTTTCTGGAGTTGGCCCATTAATGATTTTACCGAAACCCAAGAGTGCGTTATCTACAATTTTTTGTTTAGGAGCAGAAATTGCTAAAGCTTCTCTGATTTCTTTATTAACAAATACTTGGGCGTTGTTTTGATTGAAAAAGACCCCGAAGACTCTTGGTAGTAAAGAAGTTTTAATAATATCTGGTTTGGGGTTTATGGTTTTGATTGCTGAAGGACTCAGACCCACAACACTTTTTACATCTTGTTCCTGATAGGCTTTGATCAGATCTTCTTCGTTTTGGAAAAATTTGAAAGTTATAGATTTTATTTTAGGTTGATTCGGGTTGTATTTTTTCCAGGAGGAGAGTGTAATAACGTTTGGAATACCGCCAGAATTTCTAGAGATTTTTTTTATTTTATAAGGTCCCGCACCTATGGGGTCTATATTAAAAGGGCTAAAAGGAAATTCTTCAGAAGTAACCCCTTCCCAAACGTGTTTTGGTAAAATACCCAATGTGAGAGCTTGAAGAAAAGGGGAGTAAGGTTTGCTTAAAGTAAATCTGACTTCACGTTCTCCTGTTTTTTCAACCAAGACACCTTCCCAACTTGGCGCTTTGGGGCTTTTGATTATTGAATCCAAAACTCTACTGATAGTAAATATTACATCATCCGCAGTCACTTTTCTCCCATCGTGAAAATAAATATCTTCTTTTAATGTGAAATCATAAACGGTACCGTTTTCGTTTATAGTATAAGATTCTGCTAAATCTGGTTCTAATTTTCCGTCTTGAGAAGTTTTTAAAAGTCCTGAATAAATGAGAGAGGAAAGGTCTTTGTCTGTGTCTGAAATTGCTAAAACGGGATTTATAAATCTAGGTGAACCAATGACTCCTTCAGTAAAACTGCCACCAAAAGCTGGCACTTCCACTAAAAGCATATTGTTTACACGATAGAGTAATGTTATTCCGCTTATTGCGAAAATCAGAGCTATTATTGTAAAAATTATTTTTTCTGAATATTTCATCTGTTTTACCACCTTTTCAACCCTTTGAATGCAACTAAAGTGGTGAGGGTTGATAAACAGAGCATTGAAAAAAGTTCTTATTTTGTTTTGAGGTTTCATTCCGTTAGAAATAAGAAATTACATTTTTGCGCAATTTCTATTGTTTTTGATTAAAAAATAATATAGATAACTCATCTCTAATTTCCGTTTTTTAACGGGTTTTTTTATTTTAGAATTTTAATTGTAAGATTTTTTAGTATAACAAGTTAAAAATGGCTGAAGCAACAAAAAGAAGAGCAACTACAATAGTGCTTCTGAATATCCAGAGTTCCGGACCGCGCCTAGTTCTGGCGGCGCCGTCTATATTGCCACCACCAAAAGCTGAGCCTAAAGAGCCTTCAGAATATTGAATCAATATGAGCACACAAAGCACAACTGACAAAATTATTTGAATATAAGGAAGCATTTTATTTCGTTTTTCTTGTCGTTGTCTAACAACAAGCCTGTTTCTTTATTAGGGACAGTATAGCACAGTCTTTAATTTCTGCAAATTAAATTTGGAAGTTTTTGTGTTGCAGGGAATTAAAAATGTAATATAATAAGCCTGCTTTATAAGAATATAATAATCTCAACAAATATATGAAAAAGAAGGCAAAAACTGCAAAAAAGACGGTAAAAAAAGCGGTGGCTCATAAGAAAGTTGAGCCAAAATCTTTTGGTAAAATTACTCCTTTGGGCGATAGAATCTTATTAAAACCTTTTTCTGCGGAGGAAGAGAATGTTACCACTTCAGGCATAATTATTCCTGATACTGTGAGCAAAGAAAAACCAGAGCAAGGCACTGTTATAGCTGTTGGTGAAGGTAGGTGGGAAGATGGCAAAAGAGTGCCGATGAATATCAAAGTAGGCGATAAGGTAGTTTTTTCCAGATATGGATATGAGGAAATAAAGTATGAAGGAGTTGAGTATTATATATTAAAGGAAGAGAATATTCTTGCGATTATAAAATAATCAATTTAATTAAAAATTAAAAACTAAAGATTTAAAAAATATGGCAAAAGTAATTATATTCAACGAAGAAGCTAGAAAATCATTGAAAAAAGGCGTGGACGCTGTGGCCGATCTGGTGAAAGTTACTATTGGTCCGAGAGGTAGAAACGTGGTTTTGGATAAAGGTTTTGGTGCTCCAACCATCACTAATGATGGTGTTTCTATTGCTAAAGAAATTACCCTTTCTGATAAATTTGAAAATATGGGCGCCGAAATTATTAAAGAAGTTGCTAGTAAAACTAGCGATATGGCTGGAGATGGAACTACTACTTCTGTGATTTTGGCTCAGGCTATTGTAAACGAAGGTCTAAAACATACAAGTATGGGTGTTAACGCAATGGGTTTGCGCGCTGGTATTGAAGAAGCGTCAGGAAAGGCGATAAAAATTTTGGGAGATATTGCTAAACCCATAAAAAATAAAGAAGAGATTAGGCAAGTGGCTACTCTCTCTGCCGAATCAGAAGAAATCGGCAAAATTATAGCTGAAACCATAGATAAGGTGGGTGAAAATGGGGTAGTAACAGTGGAAGAATCTCAAACTTTTGGTGTTGATTCAGAAGTAACTGAAGGTTTAGAGATAGACAAAGGTTATATTTCTCCTTATATGGTTACTAACACAGAAAGAATGGAATCTGAGTATAGAGATGTGCCAGTGCTTTTAACTGATAGAAAAATTTCTTCCATTAAAGATATTTTACCTTTACTGGAATCTTTGGCGCAGAGCGGTAAAAAAGAATTGGTAGTTATCGCTGATGATGTGGAAGGTGAAGCTCTGGCTACTTTTTTGGTTAACAAACTTCGCGGAGGTTTTTCAGTATTAGCTGTTAAAGCTCCAGGTTTTGGAGATAGAAAAAAGGAAATACTTGAAGATATCGCTGTTACCATTGGCGCTAAAGTGGTCTCTGAAGATTTGGGTCTTAAATTAGAGAACGCAACAATAGATATGCTTGGACGCGCGGTTAAAGTGGTATCAAAAAAAGATAACACTATTATAGTTGGTGAAAAAAGTAGTAAACCAATGATTGAAGCAAGAATTAAATCTCTCAAAAAGCAGAAAGAAACAATGGATTCTAAGTATGATAAGGAAAAAATTGATGAAAGAATAGCCAAACTTTCTGGAGGTGTGGCGGTTATTAAAGTTGGAGCGGCTACTGAAACTGAAATGAAATATTTGAAACTTAAGATTGAAGATGCTGTTTCGGCTACCAAAGCTGCGATTGCTGAAGGTATTGTAGCTGGTGGTGGTTCGGCTTTTATTAGGGTGGTCAAGAAAATGAAAAGTGCTAAACCTGCTCACACAACCCCTGAAATCGCTCTTGGTTTTGACATAATTTTGCACGCTTTGGAAGCTCCATTGCGTCAGATAGCTTTAAACACTGGTAATTCTGATGGTTCGGTAGCGATAGATAAAATAATGCATTCCGATAAAGAAAATGCTGGCTTTAATGCTCAAACTGAAGAATTTACAGATGACCTTATCAAAGAAGGCATTATTGACCCTGTGAAAGTGACTCGCGCTGCTCTCCAAAATGCCACTTCAGCAGCTGCTATTCTTTTGACAACAGAAGCCGCTGTTGCTGACGAGCCAGAACCAAAGAAATCTCAGATGCCTAATCCGGGAATGGGTGGTATGGACTACTAAATTGTGTTACAATAAGTAAGGTTTATTGTAATTAATCTAAATAATATGAAACCACTAATAATTTTAGGTGCAATTGTTTTATTAGCAGTTGTTTGGTTTGTTTTCTCTTACAACCGTTTTGTGCGTTTGATTACTCGGGCCAAAGAAGCTTGGAGTGACATTGAAGTGCAAATGAAGCGTCGTTATGATCTCATTCCAAATTTAGTAAACACAGTTAAAGGTTATGCGACTCACGAATCTGCCGCTTTTGAAAATGTAACCAAAGCCAGAGCAGCCGCTATTGGCGCTGGTACTCTTGCAGAAAAAGCTGGAGCTGAAGATGTGCTTTCAGGCGCGCTCAAATCTCTTTTTGCGGTAGCCGAAGCTTATCCAGATTTGAAAGCTAATCAAAATTTTCTTGAACTTCAGAGAGAACTTTCTGATACAGAGAATAAAATTCAAGCCTCTAGAAGATTTTATAATGGTAATGTTCGCGATTTGAATATAGCTACTGATAGTTTTCCAACAAATCTTGTCGCAAAAATTTTCAATTTTACCAAAATGGAATTTTTTGATTTAGAGGGCAATGAAGCTGCCAAAGAGCCTGTAAAAGTAGAGTTCTAAAGTTAAGAAAAATAATATGAAAAAAGTAATCATATATTCAACTCCAACTTGTCATTTTTGCACTCTGGCTAAAGATTTTTTTAAAGAAAAGGGAATAGAATATACCGAATATGATGTGTTAACTGATTTAGAAAAAAGACAAGAAATGGTAGACAAAAGCGGACAAATGGGGGTGCCAGTCATTTCCATTGACGATAAGATCGTGGTTGGTTTTGATGAGACTGAAGTTTCTTCTCTATTAGAGATATAACTTTCTAAGTCTATTCTTTTACATAAGAAAAGATTTCAAAAAATCTTTTCTTATTGTAAGAGAAGGCGGGGTAAATTATTATATAAAAATGGAACCAGAAGAAAGAAAAATGTTAAAGAAAACTCTTGAACTTGCTCAAGAGAATAATAAAATGTTGCGTTCTTTAAAACATTCTTTGTTTTGGGGGCGAGTAGTTAGAGGAATTTATTGGTTGATTATTATAGGCGCTGCTGTTGGTATTTATATAACAATAGACCCCTATATCAACGAGGCAATTGATACTTATGGTAGCATTAAAGGTTTTTTGAAGAGTATCGGTGATTCGTTTAGAAAATAGAAATATAAAAGGAAATATGTTAGCATAATCAGTGTTGTTCATTTTGTTTTGCCGAGGTAACTCAGTTGGTAGAGTGTTTCCCTGAAGAGGAAAAAGTCAGCGGTTCGAGCCCGCTCCTCGGCACACTAACAAAAAACCGCTTCTTTTGCGGTTTTTTGTTTTTTTAAATAAGTTAGTTTCCTCTGACTTTAAGGCGGGTTTGGCGGTTTTTATCAAGTTTAGGGAGTTTTATGATAAGTAAGCCGTGTTTTTCTATCGCTTCAGCAGAATCAACATCTATTTCTTGAGGTAAAACAACTGTGCGAGAAAAAGACCCCCAATAAAGTTCTCGGTGAAAGTAATCGTCATCAGCTATCGTTCTTTCATTTTCTCTCTTGCCTTTAATGGTGACCATATCACGAGATATAGAGACATCTAAATCTTCTGGTTTGACTCCAGCTACCATAGTCTTTATCACTATATCGTTTTGATTTTGATAAACATCAACATTGAGTTCGCCTTCTTCTGGCGCGCTATTTATCCAGCTGTCTTCTTGAGTTTCCGGGAAGTTTTCTTCTATTTCTTCAGGTAAAGAAACTGACCCGGTAAGTTTTTCAAAAAATGATCTTTTTCTTCCTCTCATTATATTTTATTTCAAATTTATAAATAAATTAAGATTTTATTTTTTTAATTTTCTCAATTATGACTATAAGGAGAATTATCAGAATCCAAACACCTGCAAAAATGAAAAACAAATCTTTCTTAAGATTAATTATAAGTAAATTAAAGACAGTATGCAATGCGATAGATATGAGTATACCTGTGAACAAGAAAAATATTTTGGTTTTTGGTTTTTTATAATAAGAAAGTCCCATCATTACACCGATCGCCGCTGAAGAAGCTGTGTGAAGTAGTGTAGCTCCCAGAAATCTTGAGTTACCAACTACAATACTTTGGGTAATTGTATTTATATCAATAACATTGAAAAGAAAAAAAGTATTTTCTAAAGCTGAAAACCCCAAAGCAGCTGTTATGAGATATATGATTGGATCTAGAGGTTCGTCGTTGTGTTTGTTTTTCCAAAATGAACTGAAAAAAGTGAATATGTATTTCAGAATTTCTTCTGTGGAAGCCCAAAGAGTAATTAACAAAAAACTCGGCATCACAGCACCTGTGCACATACCAGGGTTTATAACTCCACACAAAAATCTTTCTATTTCTATCGCTGGCCACACTGCAAGCATTCCGCAAATAAAAGATAGAGCGATCCTTGATTTTGGTTCGGGTTGGCGTTTATCTTCTTTAAGCCAAAACCAAAGCCAAAAAAGAGCGGGTAGAACGCCACCAAGCAAGGAAATTAATATGGTGAAATAATGCGCCACCTCTTTAGTATACCAAAATTATTTTAATTAGTTGGCCACTTTTCTACCATTAACATATTTTTTGAATTTGGAAGTGCTGACCAGATTTTTTCGGTTATAAAAGGCATAAAGGGATGCAAGAGTTTAAGTTGTTCTTTGAGTAAAAAGCCAAGCATATTTTGAGTTTCTTCAGAACTTTCAGAGGATTTAAGTTTTTCTTTACTTTCTTCTATTATGATATCTGCAAAAGTGTGCCATGTATAATGGTAAAGTTTTTCTGCTGCCATATAAAATCTATAATTTTCTATGTCTATGGTTATATCTTTAGTTAAAACTTTAAAATCATCAATATATTTTTTGTAAACTTCGTTTCTGGTTGCTATTTTTGAGTCGCTTTTTATTTCAGGATTATTCTCTAAAATAAATCGGGTAATATTCCAAATTTTATTGGCAAAATGTTTGTAGGCTTTAAATTTTTCTTCTGATATTTTACTGTCATTACCTGGACCAGTGCCCACTATGAGAGCCATACGCACAGCGTCTGCGCCATATTTAGCTATCACATCAACAGGATCTACGTTGTTGCCGAGAGATTTACTGATCTTGCGTCCTTGATTATCTCTAACTAAGCCGTGTAAATAAACATTTTTAAATGGTATTTCACCGAGCGCATAAGTGCTCATAAGTATCATTCTGGCCACCCAAAAGAATAAAATATCATAACCAGTTTCTAATACTGTGGTTGGGTGGTAATTTTTCAGGTCCTCTGTTTGTTCGGGCCAACCTAAAACAGAAAAAGTCCAAAGACCAGATGAAAACCAAGTGTCTAATGTGTCAGCATCTTGTTCCCAATCATTACCTTGGGGCGCTTCAACACCACAATATACTTCATCATTTTTATACCAAACAGGAATGCGGTGACCATACCAAATTTGACGACTAATACACCAATCTTTTAGATTTGTTATCCAGTGCACGTATTCTTTTTCAAATCGTTCAGGAATAATATTTATGGTCTTGTCTTCTATTACGCTGAGCATAAGTTTTTTTAGAGTTACTTGTTTACCGTTTTGTGAAAATTCTTTGTTGACATCTATAAACCATTGTAGTTTTGGTAGAGGTTCTATAATACCCCCAGTGCGTTCGGCGGTAGAGATATTTTGAGATATCTCTTTTTCTTCCTGCATCAGTTTGTTGTCTCGGAGCCATTGCACAACAAGCTCTCTGGCCTCTGTTACTTTTTTATCTTTGAGTAGGGAAGATTCTACTGACATTCTGGCGTATTCGTTTATAACGGGCTTTAACGGTAACACGTGTCTTTGGGCAATTTCCCAGTCTATTTGACTGTGAGCGGGAGTAACACCTAGCGCACCAGTTCCAAATTCAGGATCCACTTCTTTATCAGCGATAACTTTGATGGAGAGTTTTTCACCAGCAAAATCTGAGACTTCAAAAGTTTTGCCCACGTATTGTTTGTATCTTTCATCTTCAGGATTAACAGCGACGGCTGTATCACCGACTTTGGTTTCGGGTCTAGTAGTTGAAATAGCAATAGGGAAATCTTTTGAATATTTAAATGTATACATCGTGGCTTTACGCTCTTCGTATACTATTTCATCATCGGAGATAGTGGTCTGACCTTTTGGATCCCAATTGACTACTTTATATCCTCTATAAATAAGACCATCGTCATACATTTTTTTAAAAACCGTTTTGACTGCCAAATTTCTTTGTTTATCAAGAGTAAAGGCTTCACGTGACCAATCTAAAGAACAACCCATCTTTTTCATTTGCATTATGATGGTGTCGTGATTTTCCAGAGCAAATTTTTCTACTCTTTTTAAAAATTCTTCCCGACCCAAATCATGGCGATTTTTACCCTCTTTTTTTTGGATTATTTTTTCTACTTTAGATTGGGTGGCGATAGCGGCGTGATCGGTGCCTGGTATCCATAAAGTTTTTTTACCAAGCATTCTGTTGTAACGCACCATAATATCTTCTATGGCTAACATAAAAGCGCTTCCCATATGTAAAGTGCCGGTAACATTTGGTGGCGGTAAAACTATGGAAAAATAGTCTGCATCACTTTTTGTGACATTCTCTTTTATGCAAACGTCAGGATTAAAGAAACCACTTTCTTCCCATTTCTGATATATAGCATCTTCCTGTTCTACTGGGTTATAAGGTTTTTTAAATTCTTCATTCATTCTTTTTTATTTAACTTTGTTGTTTGTTTTAAATATTAATGATTGACATTTCTATATATTAACACTTTTATAGGAAACACTCTAAGGTTTGAATTGGAGGGGTTTTCTGCAAGTTTTTATAAAAGACAATATTATGTCTTGAAAATGTCTTTTTTGTATAAGCTTGTCTTTTTAAGTCATTTTAGAAGTCTTTAAAGACATTTTTAAATCTATAAAGGACAGTATTTTATAAATATTTTAAACATTTCCAAAATATCCTTTATTATAAAGGCAGAATTGCTTATTCTACTACTGAGACATTGGTTTTTTACTATTTAAATAATTTGACAAAAGTTGTCAATTTAAGTATACTTTAGGGGTAATAGAAAATTAATCATCATTAATAATTATTATGAAAGGAAAAAATATATTCAGTATTTCAAATATTGTCCTCTTGTCGTTGATTGGGGCAGTTTTTGCTTTTTTGCCAATCACTTCTTTAGGTTATGTTGTTTGTCCTCCAACAGAATGTGTTAAAGAAAATACTCCACCTCAAATACAATTGAAAGGTGATAACCCTTTGGAAATAACCGTTGGTCAAACTTTTGTAGAACCAGGTTACACTGCTACTGACGCTGAAGATGGTGATTTAACAGATCAAGTTGTTATTGTTTCTAATAATGTTGACACCAGCGTCGTTGGTACCTATGAAATCGTTTACAAAGTTTCTGATTCTGGTCAACCTTCTGATGTGGTGCTTTCCGCTTCTGCTATAAGACAAGTTATTGTGCTTGAGGATATGACTCCACCAATAATTTCAAAATCTATAAATTTGGTAGCTAAAAAAATAGTCTGTGATTCTGAAGCTGATCTTCCAAATTGGGGTGCTGGTGGTCCTGATATCACTTCATCTTCTGCAAGTGAGTTTTTGGCTACTCATCCTAATTGTAAATTAGAATCAGACTGGAGTTTCCAGTGGGCAAATAGCGACACAGCTGATCCGGGATCTGCTTTTGTAGGGGAAGCTTTTGGTTGGAATACTTTTGGTCCAACCAATAGCAATGGTGTCGCTGAGACGACAGTTACCGTTACCGATAACACTTCTTTTATTTGGGTGAGAGAAGTTTTGAAAGAAGATTATTTAACTTTCAGTCATCCTGCTATTAATGATTCTTACAGCGCAGAAATGTATTGTCATACAGACGTTATGAATTATGACAACTACGATAAAGTTGAAGGACCATTTTCATCTAATTACACTTATCACTGTATAGCTTTTAACGTTAGTACTGCAGTTACTCCTTCTACCAACACTCCTCCAACCATTACTCTCTCTGGAGCTAATCCTTTAAATCTTACCGTTGGTCAAACTTTTGTAGAACCAGGTTACACTGCTACTGACGCT
>JGI24711J26586_10000918_pt1 | contig 23107 bp, 17 predicted proteins | sample BioPla3DNA1_FD_26586 | JGI IMG/M metagenome (IMG submission 26586)
CGAAGGCATTATTTTAAAATACAGATCCTTCGCGGGTCAAACTAATCCTGCTCGTCTCAGGATGACAAAAATGTGGGGCCTTCATAGCAATGACAAAAAGCAAGGAAGGTGCTTTTTTACACAGTCTGTCGCCCCTAGTTCGCAATAATCATGGTTGTTTTTACTGCAAACAAAAAACTAGAACGGTAAATGGTGATATTATATGCTTCCCCAAACACATAAAATTATTTCAGAACATGTTTATAACAATATTAAAGAAACATTTAATGTAAAACTGAATAAACGAAGCCTAATTTATGGTAGTATTAAACCGGACATTGCATATAGTTTGGTTAAACTTGATCATTTTAAGCCCCAGTCTTTCGATTTTATTTGTGATGAAATAAATAAATTGTCTAACTATAGACTTGAACTGAACAAAGAATTTATTAAGTTTTTCTCAAGACGCATAGGTATTGTGACGCATTTTATTTCCGATTTTTTCTGCGTTCCTCATAACGATCGTGTAACTTATGAAAACAATTTTATAGATCATATAAGATATGAACATCAACTCCATCAACTATTTAAATCCTTTGATGGTAGGATTCATATATCAAAAGGTTGTTTTAACATAGGCAATGATAACCCTGACTCCATTAGAGCCTTAGTAGACGCCTTTCATTTGCAATATATAAAAAAGGATGAAAGCTTTGTAAGCGATTTGTACAATTCAATTCATGTATCATCAATAGTCGGGCTGTTTATAATTTATAACATGTTAAATAATAATATAACAGCCAATGCGGCATAGTAAGATAATCAAATTATGTTTTCTTCAGAAATCTATGATCGCCTGTTTTGCTTCCGACTATCAATTCTATATGATTTTTTGACTCCATCCTATCCTTAATTATTATATTATTTAATATGGGATGTCTCACTGTTGTTTTTTCTTGCAAAGCAAACAGATCTACTCTTTTGTCCTCGTTTTTAAAAAACTCCCTGCCAATTTCATATTCTCTCAATTTAAACAAATATTCATTCATGCTTTTAATAAAAGTAAAATCTTTTATCTCATCAATTTTTACTTTGTCTGTCCTTTTTACCAGTGCTAATAACGCATATATAATAGCATATACCTCTTTTTGGTCGCATTGCCGGAGCCCGATTATATCCTTTCCATTATATAATTTAAAAAAATTGACTAACGCCAATAAGAATATATCTTTACTGTAAGAAGTAGCAGTGCTATAGGAACCGGCGGTTTTTATTCGGTCAAGATCAATTAAGTAATTAATTTTCTCCTGTTCAAACTCGATTTTATAGTTTGGTCGGAGTTTCTTCTCAGATTCCCCCTCCAATTTAGAAAGCTGCAAATTTACCAAATAATCCTTTAGCTTATCAATTAGTTCTTCCCTTTTGATTATTACATTTTCCATTAACAAATAAACTGTTCTAAGAAGCAGGAGCCCTGTTAGTATTACTTGCGGATGTCTATTCACATAGATGATATTTTTATATGCTTCCTCCTGTGCAGCAATAAAGTTTTTATTTACCAAAATTATCGGGACAACCCTGGAAAACGCTTCCCCCCTTTTATCTTTCCAATAGAAATCACCGGTATAATAATCCCTGCCTGAATCGAGTTTACACGTATAATTTGAAGGAGTGCCGCATCTGTAGTATTGCCATAATTTAATCTCCTCCGCCATTCTTGTGTAGTCTATTAAAACCCGGCCCTTTTCCTTACTATCGACAAAACATTTGCAATTGATGATGAGCAACTGTGTAACATAACTCCATTGTCCCTTTTGCATTTCGAGTTCTAAATCCTGAGCATATAAATAGCTGAAGGGTTGTAAACAATTGTGTGCATTATTATTTTCTTTCAAAAACCCCAGTGCGTCCCCATATGCCATGTATGCCAGTATATCAATATTTTTTTCGTTACCCTCCAAGCCCATTACCCCCTAAAAATATTGCAAGCCATAACTTACATTCTTTCCGGCGCTTGAATTCCCAGTAAACCTAATCCTGTGTTTAAAACCTGCTTAACCGCAAAAACTACAGCTAATCTTGCTTTTTTTAATTCTTCGTCTTCCACCAATATGGAGTGTTCATGATAAAATCGATTAAAAGCCTGCGCTACATCAACAATATGCCTTGTAATAATAGACGGTTCATTTTTTCTTTGTGCATCCTCAACAATCTCGGGAAACTGTTGAATCCCTTTTAACACTTCCAAAGTTATGTCATCGGTTAATAGTTCCGATTTAAAAACTTTATCTATACCGGTTTCTGCTTTTCTTAATACACTAGAGGCTCTTGCATGTGTATATTGCACATATGGGCCGGTTTCCCCTTCGAAATTCAGGATTTTATCCCATGTAAAAGTATAGTCCTTTGTTCTGTTATTGGATAATTCCTCAAATATTACAGCCCCGATGCCCACCTGTTTGGCTATTTTTTCGAGGTTTTCAAGGTTTGGATTTTTCTCATTTATAATATCTTTTGTTTTTTCCACCGCTTTGTTTAATACATCCTCCAAAAATACCACTCTACCTTCCCTGGTAGACATAGTTCCATCTTCCAAGCTCACCATTCCAAAGGGCACATGAACACAATCCTTTTCCCATTCCAAACCCATAAGGTGTAGTATTTTTTTCAACTGTTGAAAATGGAGGATCTGTTGTGAACCTACAACATATATATTCTTATAAAAATCATAAGTTTCTTTCCGATAAATAGCCGCCGCAAGATCTCGGGTGATATACAGCGTGGAACCATCGCCTTTTCTAATTAGAGCAGATGGCATCCCAAAAGGTTCCAAATCTACTATATCTGCACCTTCTGACTTTTTCATGATTCCCTTATTCTGCATCATATCTATGACTGCAGGCATTTTATCCGAATAAAAACTTTCACCTGTAAAGGAATCGAAGGTAATATCCAACATATTATAAACCCTGTTAAATTCATCCAGACTGACTTCCCTGAACCACTTCCAAAGTCCTATGGCCTCTTCGTCCCCGTTTTCCAGTTTTTTAAACCATTGCCTACTCTCTTCTTCCAATTCAGGCTTAGTCTCCGCCTCTCTGTGAAACCTGACATATAGGTCAAGCAGGGTAGTTATCGGATTTGCTCTTATCTCTTCCTCATCTCCCCAATTTTTAAAGGCCACGATTAACTTTCCAAATTGAGTTCCATAATCCCCCAGGTGATTAATTGCAATTGTGTTATAACCTAAAAATTTATATATTTTGTATAAGGAGTTTCCTATTACTGTGGATCTGATATGTCCTATATGAAAAGGCTTAGCTATGTTCGGTGATGAAAATTCTACGACCACGTTTTTCCCGTTACCGATCAGACTGCCGCCAAACATTTCTTTTTTGAGCAGCACTTCCCCAAGCACGGCCTTCACCAAGTATTCCTTGTTTATGAAAAAATTTAAATAACCTCCTGCAATTTCGATTTTATCTATAAAGTCACCTTTATCCAAATTCTCGGCTATACTGTTGGCTATAGCATTTGGAGCATTCCTAAATATTTTCGCTAACCTGAAACAAGGGAAAGCAAAATCCCCCATCTTGGTATCCGGCGGTATTTCTATCATCACTAAAATTTCTTCTTCCGTAAGCTGCGGAATATTTTCACTCAGTTTTTTGCACAGTCTCTTTTTGAAATCGATCATTTTGCGTCCTCCCCTAGTTTTCTTCTTTTTATATAAAACAAAAAACTCAAATTTTCGGATTTTTTTAGTTCCGTATCGTAAAAATTTATATTATTTGAGATATACAATAGTTACACCCGCCCCACCTTCACCATAGGCGCCTTCCCTGTATTTTTTAACATGTTTGTGTTTTTTAAACATCTGTTTGAGTCCTGCACTTAAAACCCCGGTACCTATGCCGTGAATTATTGTTACATGGGTTAAACCCGCGATATAACTGTCGTCTAAATACTTATCCACCTCCAGCATTGCTTCCTCAAGATTTTGTCCCCTTACATCTATTTCCGTATTTATATTTTGTGCCTTGGATTTGAATATTTTACTAGTGCCGGTTTTCTTTGTTTCTTCCTTGGGCTCAACCCTTTCCAAATTGGATACATGCATATTTACCTTCATAATACCGGCTTGAACCTGAACTTCCCCATTTTCGTCCTCAGGTGAAATAACATAGCCCGTTTGGTTGAGGGATAAAATTTTTATTGCTTCCCCCACTTTCAGATCCCTGGGCGGTTTTTTATTTGTCTTGATTACCAGTCTTTCTGCCATACCTTCTGAAAGTTTGTCCATCCTTTTGGAAATATCCTGACGAGCTTGCTCAATTTTTTTATTCATTTCCCTTTTTTCCAGCTCGACTTTGAGGGATCTCAGATTGTCTATAATTTCATCCACATCTAATTTCGCCTGTTTAACGATTTTATATGCTTCCTTTTTGGCATCCCTGATAATCCTATCCCTTTGTGACTGTAACTTCTCATTTTTATGTTCATACTCTTCCTTTAACTTTTCGGTCTCCATCCTGAGTTTTGCGGCCTCCAATTTTTCCTTTTCTGTGGCAGATCTGTCTTTTTCAATGTTTTGCAACAAATCCTCAAAATGAATAGTTTCCTTAGTCAATAAATCCCTTGACCTATCAATTAAAAAATCCGGTAATCCCAGCTTTTTCGAAATTTCAAAGGCGTTAGATTTTCCCGGTATGCCTATCAACAGCTTGTAGGTCGGGCTCAATGTTTCTATATCAAATTCCACGGCAGCATTTTCTACCCCGGTATTCAGCAGTGCATACTGTTTTAACTCACTATAATGGGTAGTTGCAACGGCGGTTGTGCCGATTTCCTTTAGATGATTTAAAATAGCCATAGCCAAGGCAGCACCTTCCGTAGGGTCTGTGCCCGCGCCTAATTCATCAAGAAGTACCAAAGACTCAGGAGTCACATTATTCATAATGGTAACTATATTAGTCATGTGGGATGAAAAAGTGCTCAGGCTTTGCTCTATACTTTGCTCGTCCCCAATATCCGCGAAAACCTTATCGAACACAGCCAGTTTTGTTCCATACCCTGCAGGAACATGTAACCCGCTTTGCGCCATCAATGTCAAAAGACCCAGCATCTTCAAGGTGACAGTTTTTCCACCCGTGTTAGGTCCCGTAATTACTAGTATGTGGAAATCATCCCCCATCCAAATGCTGTTCGGTACTACCTCATCCACATCTAACAAGGGATGCCTGCCGTCCTTAATCATTATTTTCCCGTCTATATTTAACTCCGGTTTTACAGCTTTCATCTCAAGGGCAAGTTTGCCCTTTGCAAATATAAAATCCAATTCTTTTAAAATAGCCTGATTGGATTTTATATCTTCAGCCCTTTCGGCTATCATTGAGGAAATTTCCATCAAAACTCTTTCTATTTCTGCCCGTTCCTTAATTTTTAATTCCTTTGCCTCGTTGTTGAGTTCAACAACGGCCATAGGCTCTATAAATAGGGTAGCCCCACTGGATGATCTGTCATGTATCAATCCCGGTATACCAGATCTAAATTCTTGTTTTACGGGTACAACGTAACGATCCTGTCTTATGGTAATTATAGCATCTTGCAAATACCTCTGGTTATCTACGGAAGTTATAATACTGTTTAATTTGTTCCTGATAGATTCATTTTTTAAAACGATTTGCCTACGTATACGTTTTAACTCCATACTTGCATTATCAGATACATCGGTTTCATTGACTATGCATAAATCTATTTTATCCTCTATATTCTTTAAAGAGACAAGACCCTGAATTAACCCCTTAATTATAATATATGCATCTCCATCATCCTCTTTTTCCTTTAAAAATCTTTCCAGCCTTCTGGCTGCTGCCAGTGTGTCTTTTAATTGCAATAACTGGGCAGGATCCAAATATGAACCGATTTCCGTTTTTCTGATATATTGTGAAACATCATTAATTCCGCCTAAGGGTATATTTCCATATTTAATTAATATGCTCTGTGCCTCATTGGTTTCTTGTTGTAATTGTTTTATAATATCCAAATGTGAAATTGGTTTTAAANCCCTTACTTTCTCCTTNCCCANGGAAGAAACGCACTTTTTCTCAAGTATATCTATTATCTTTGGGTATTCTAAAATTCTCAAACTTCTTTCATTCACTAAGGTCACCCCGTTATTTATGCTGAATTTGTTTGTTTTATAATATTATATTCTTCTGTTTTGCTCAACTGTCTTACAGGACAATGAAAGCATTATTCCTAAATACAGATCCTTCGTAAGCCAGGTTTATTCTGCGCGTTTCAGGATGACAAAAATGTAGGACTTTCATAGCAAGAACAGGAATAAAACCTGAAATAACAATTTTTATACAGTCTGATAGTTCTTTTATCTCGACGCACAGGTTCCTGCTACATAGCCCGATGACCAGGCCCATTGCAGATTAAATCCCCCACAGTCTCCATCCACATCCAGTAATTCCCCTGCAAAATAAATGTTGGGTACAATTTTGGACTCCAGTGTGTTTGGGCAAATATCTTTCGAGTCCACGCCACCTGCCGTAACCTGGGAATGCATCCAGGATTGGGAACCAATAACCTCAAACTCCCAGCCTTTTAACAAGCCTGTAATCTGTTCTATTTCCTTGTTAGATACCTGAGAACATGTCCTGTTTATATCATATATATCAGATTCCTTTAACACCACACGGATCAGTCTCTTGTTAATTAAACCTATAAAACTAAAATCCAAGGGCCTGTCGTACTGATAAGAGAATCTGAGACCTATCAAGTCCAGCAATTCCTTATAATCATAATCGGGAAACATATCTATTTTTATTATAGGTTGTTGGTTGTTTTCCAGTGCTTTTACTGCCTTTCTGCTGAGTTGTAAAATCGGGGGACCCGAAATACCGTAATCTGTAAACAATATTTCTCCTTTTTCTTCCCCGAATACGTTCCCATCCACATTTAAAGAAACTACACCATCAAATTTCACCCCTTTTATAGCCTTCAAAAAGGGAGCCCTTAATCTTAATTGCACCAAAGCCGGAAAGGGTTTTATTATGCCATGTCCTAATTGCCCTGCCAACTTATATCCACTGCCATTTGACCCCAGGTTAGGGCTTGACCTTCCCCCGGTGGCTATTATCACCTTATCGGCCGTATATTCTGTGCCATTATTATCTACAATTATAAATTTATCTTCGGGATTATTTATCTTTCTGATTTCTGTATCGCATATTACCTCCACACCTAATTTTTCTAGTTCATATCTTAAAACATCCAGTACACTCGATGCCTGGCCGGACATAGGAAATACTTTTCCGTCTTCTTCTATTTTGGGCGTGATCCCCAAGGTCTCGAAAAAATTTATAGTTTCCTTTACCTTGAATTGTTTTAAAATACAACCTGCAAATTCTGCATCACTGCCATGTACACATTGAAGGTCATTCCATTTTAAATTAATATTGGTTAAATTGCACCTTCCATTGCCGGTCGCCAGTATTTTTCTGCCGACCCTGTTCATTCTTTCATAAATTGTTACCTCGGCACCATTTCTCGATGCAACTATTGCCGCAATCATGCCTGAAGCGCCTCCGCCGATGATTGCAATTTTGTTTTTCATGGATTTAAAACCTCTTTTCCTCTGTCCTGATACCTAACTGTTTTTGTCCGGCCCTTATCCTTTTGGATAGTAACAGGGTTATAACAACAGCAGCAAGTATCCTCGAGCCGGCCAATATGTAGCCATTGGCACCGACTGCCACAAAAATAAGTGTATCCTCTATAATGGCATGGCAGACAATCAAAAACACTGAAACCAAAAACATATCCCTCTGGGAAATGTTGCCCTCTTTTGAACTCTGTATTATAACCCCGGCCCCATAAACTATACCAAAAGTGGTTCCTACCAACAAAGGCAATGTGGAGTCCTCCGACATACCAAAAAACCTGGCAAGAAACCTGAAGAAATTAGAAATCCTATCCAAGAATTTGTAATCCTTCGCTATTTGTAGTATTACCATCAAAGGGAATACAATAATGGATATAAGAAAGATTGATTCAAAACTGCCTGTGATTGCTTCCTTTAAAACATTAATCATATCAATGCACCAACCCTTCCAACTATTATGCCAAAAATAATCGCCAAGCCGATCCTGGTTATTAAAGCATGCGAAACCTTAAAACCCAATTTTTTTATAACCGCAGTTTCTACTAATAAGGAATGGGAAATAGAAATCATTATGGATAAGGTTGTAATTTCCTTAACGGTCAGTTGCATAGCTTTGATAGCACCCACCGCAGAATATGTGTCGAGTATGTTTCCGATAACCAAAACAATTGCAGCCTCACCGGGCAAATTAAAAACCCGCATCAGGGGTTTAAACAAGGCAGTAATCCATCCTATTACGGGGGTATGGTTTAATACAGTTACCAATATGTATACAGGTACTATGGTTTTACTTAATAACCATATAGTTTCTAAGCCTTTCTTAATGCCCGTTTTCACAGAATCCAGCCACATCCGATTCCACCCCTTGCAGTATTATATATAAATTAATTCTAACATTGTCTATTATATATCTTTTAAAAACAATTTTAAAGCCTTTACAACATACAGCCATTGTTTAAAGGTCTAATATTTTACAAAAGACTTTAGTGAAAAGACTTGTCAGATAACCAAGTTACATTGGAATGCAGGTAACTGTACAATTATTGAATTCTCCATTTTAAACCACAAAATAGAGACCCAAGGCTAGGGGTTACCCCTGCCCTCGAGTCTCTTTTAGATTACTTGGTACAAGATAATGTTGCTATGTAAATCCCTGTTAATATAATAACAACAAATTTTCCTTTTTAAAATGTACATAAATAGGTTCCTTCAAAGATAGAACATCCAAGGATTCTTTTGAATTAATTTCTAAATATATGTAGGAATTGTAAGAAGTGCTTTCATTCCTTTCATGTTTTAATACTAAAGTATCGGAAAAAGGATTTTCAATCTTATTTATTATCTCCATTAAAAAAGTATTTTTAGACGTCATATCACTGGAGATATCTAAATTATTACCATATATACCTATGTACTTAAGACCATCTTGCACTGCCTCTCCCGACTCTAATTCCAAATCCCAGTCTATAGCGTAAACCCTGTTTTTGTCTATTTTTTTTGCCCTGGAAATATTATTGCATCCGATCAATTTGGCTGCATTTACGTTTCCGGGCCTATTAAATATTTCCTGTTTTCCACCAATTGCTTTAATGCTGCCTTGATTATAAATAGCTATTTTGTCAGCTATTCTGTAAACTTCATCCTTATTATGGGACACATACAGAGCAGTCCTCCCATAATCACGTAAAGTAGTGATTAACCTCTGCTCCAGTTTCCATCTCAGATGCTCGTCCAGCGCGGAAAAAGGTTCATCCAGCATCAAAATTTCCGGCTCATTTACCAACATTCTGGCAAGTGCTGTCCTCTGCTGCTGTCCACCGGATAGTTCGTGAGGATAGTTGGTTTCCAGACCCTCAAGGGAAAACTCACTTATTTTCTCTTTTATTATTTTATCTTTATTGGGGCAATTTTTAGGAATGGAAATAGCGATATTCTCCTCCAACGTCATATTAGGGAACAGAGCATAACTTTGAAATAACAGGCCTACATTTCGTTTTTGAGGAGGAAGATTTATCTTTTTTTTGCTGGAAAACAATATTTTATCATTTAGAACAATTTCCCCCTCATCAGGTTTTTCAATTCCCGCCACACACTTTAAGGTAACGGTTTTACCGCAACCCGAAGCCCCAAACAGGGCCAAAGTTTCCTTATTGGTTTCTATTCCAATATCCAGTGTAAAATCCCCTAGTTTCTTTTTTATATCAATATATAGCATATCAATTCACTGCCTTTCCGGCCCTGCTAAATTGATTTTTGTCAAACTTATTCATGATAATCATGGAGACAAAAGAAATTATGGCCATAACAAACACCCATTGATAGGCCAGAGGCCTATTTCCTGCTTGAACAGCAGTATAAACTGCCACTGACATGGTTTGGGTTTTGCCGGGTATATTACCTGCCACCATAATAGTAGCTCCGAATTCCCCCAGTGCTCTGGCAAAGGCCAATATGGTACCGGCCATTATACTGGGAAAACTGTTGGGTAACATTATTTTTAGAAATATTTTGTGTTCCGACAAACCAAGTGTCTTAGCAACATGAATAATATCTCTATCCAACTGTTCGAAGGCTCCCCTAGTAGTTCTGTACATCAGAGGCAAAGAAACTACAGTAGATGCTATGATGGCGGCTGTCACAGAAAAAACAACAGACTTATCATACAAGGCTAGATACTTTCCCACTATACTGTTCTTCCCCAAAGAAATTAAGAGAAAAAAACCTACAACAGTAGGTGGCAAAACTAAAGGTAGGGTCAATATTCCATCTATCAGCCCTTTAAACCTATTTAACTTTGTAACTAAGTATGCAACATATACACCGATTAAAAATGTAATGAAAGTTGCTATAATTGAAGTCTTTAATGATATTAGCAAGGGAGAATAATCCATTATAATTCCTACTTTCTTTTCTTATTTCATTGAAAATCCATACTTTTCAAATATAGCCACAGCCTCTTTTGTGGACAAAAAGTCCAAAAATGCTTTTGATTCAGCAGAATGTTTACTGTCCTTTACTACTCCCACCGGATAGGTGACTTCCTTATGGCTGCCTTCAGGTGCTTCCGTTACAATGGTCACATTATCTGTTGTGAAAGCGTCCGTAGCATATACAATACCACAATCAACCTCTCCATTTTCAACCCAGGTGAGAACTGATCTAACATCGTTTCCCAGTACCAATTTTGGTTTGACCTTATCCTTTAAGTCTAAATTTTTGAATATCTCCTCGCTGTATTGGCCTACCGGCACGTTTCCCGGATCTCCTATAGCAAGCTTTTTAACATCCGCATTTCCTAAATCCTCAAAAGAAGAAATTTTTAAGTCGCTGTCCTTAGGAATTATAAGTACTACCTTATTTACCAACAAGGTCTTAATAGTATCATCCAGCATTAAATTAGCTGTTTTTAGGGCCTCCATTTGTTTTTGAGCAGCCGACATAAATACATCCACAGGTGCACCCTCTTCTATTTGAGCCTGCAAAGCGCCGGAACTGCCAAAAGTAAAATTCAAGTCGATTTCGGGAGCTTCGGTTTTATATGCATCCGCTAATTCCCCCATTACATCGGTTAAACTGGCAGCCGCAGATACTAACAATTCTACCGTTTCTTTTGGGGTTTCATCTGAAACATCGTCACCCTGAACATCTGAATCCTTAGGTTTACAGCCAAACAAAATGGTTACTGATAAAATCATTACCAATAAAATAACAAGTGCTTTTTTAGGCTTCATTCCAATCCTCCTTTTTTAGACTATCATTATGCTGCTGTTATACTGCCTTAAAATCTTTCCATAAAACTGATTATTAAAATAGAAACAATTACATTAAGTGATAACCCTTAAATGAAAACAATAGTTATGTTTTAAAATCACCCAAATGAAATTCTCCCTTAACTAAAATCTGCAAATCCAATTGCGCCGGAATTTTCACCGCACCGAACTTCTCTATTTTCTGAATACCAGCCACATTTCATAAGAATTATGTTCAATATCGAATTCGGGTATATCGGTTTCAGACAGGATTTCACGCCATTTAAGGGGCTGTTCGGGCCCTATATTTTTGTTGACAAAACCGAACCAATCCGGGTTTATTTGAGACATTCTTTCATCCACCTGTTTTTTTATCTGAGATGAACCAAATCCGCCGCCGATATAAGCAAACCCGCCGGGTGCCAAAACCCTGTATATTTCATTTAGAGCCTGTACCTGTTCCTCCCAAAAAAACATAGAACCCCTACTGATGGCAATTTGAACAGAACCCGTTTCTAAGGGAATATTATGTACATCTCCAACCAATGGTTTGGCTCTGGATTCAAGTTGTTGGTCAGAAATATTTTCCTGCAAAACTTCAATCGCTTCAGGATTATTATCCATTAAATAAATATTCAGGTTGCTTGCTTTGGCAATAGCTAATCCTAAATGCCCACTCCCACATCCTATATCCAAACATGTGCCTTCACTAATTTGTGCCTTGTCCAACATTTGCTTTGCTATAGCAGGATAAATTGGTGCGAATATTTCATGTGCTATCTTATCAAATTCCTTGGCCTTATTGCCCATGTCCCCATCTCCCTATGTATAAAATATCTAAAATTCGTTTATCCATGCAGATTATTACCCCTATGCTTTCAACTATTGTTTTTGACAATAAAAAAGGCTCCACCATCATGGATAGAGCCATTCGTTTTATCGTTAGCGTTCTCCTTTCCACAATGGGAGGCATAAAAGTTACCCTTTATACCCTAACGACCTGGGTTCTATGAACATATATTTCATAGAAACATCAGGTTCGGAGATATATTCTTTTTTTGTATTATACACCATTAAAGGGAATACTGTCAAGTAAAACGCTACTTTGTATGTTGTTGTCACTATGTTACTGAAATACCTTCACAAGGTTTCCGAATTGTTCTTTGTTGTGTTGGATTTTGTCCTCATTACCCAAAACACATAAATAATTTTCTTGCATCGCCTCCCCGAGTAATCCGGCATACTGCCTTATATCTTCCGGGGTTGTGTTTAAAACCTGAGTCCTCTCCTTTTGGAGTTCATCTGGGGTTATTCCACTGATATACTGATTTACCGCTTTTTCCCCCCTCATTGATGGACTTAAGGGTGCATCCATGCTACTTATGGTTCCTATAATGTATTTTCGCATTTCTCTTTCATTTGCATCAAAATTTTCTATATAACTGTGCATATCATCATATACCTGAAGGGTTTCTGATAAGTTCGGATCCCGATACGAACTGAACAGAAGATTGCCGTTTCTATTTAATCTGACCAGAGAACCATATGCACCGCCCACTACACGCACCCTATTCCAGAGATAATCCAGGCCTACTATTGTCGATAACACCTGCATATGGCCGGAATATTCATATCCCAGTTTTCTGAAATTATTTCCCTTCGCTACATACTGTACTTTACCGGATGTCAACAGTCCCTCATTCTTAGGGGCAAGGTCGAATGAATAATCACGTTTTTCTAATTTATCATTCGATAAAGATTCAACAAATGAATCGATTCTTTCCCTAATTGATTCAAAATCTTTATTTTCAGAGGTAACACCTACTAAAACATTATTTTTGTTAAAAATCAATTCAAATACCTTTTTTAAATTTTCTAATATATCTTCCTGTTTTTCGGTAAAATTTTTGGCTAAGTCGGAGATAAACATATAATAGGAAATACCACTGGTTTCTTCTATATATTTGCCGATGGAAGAAAAATAAGAATTCACCCTGGTTCCGGCAATCACATGCCCCTTATCAAAGATAACCATTTCCAAACGGGATTGTGATTCTTCTATAACTTCCTTTATCCTGTTTACCTCATTAAATTCTGTATTGTTGACTAACTCCCCCAACAGATTAAATAATTGTTTCAAATTTTTTACCAATGCAGAAGATCTGACCGCAAATTTAGGTAGAAATTTATCGTATCCTTGTTGTAATGAATATGTCCCTATTCTGGAACAAATACCTCCCGTGTTAATGTCTATTAAATTCGACAATTTGTCATAAGTATAATTTTTTGTGCTGATTTTCCCCAGTAAACTGGTTAACAAGGCTACATAGGGTATTAAATGTTGGGGAACAGACGTGGTATCAAACAATAAATTTATATAGGCAATTTCATTAGTAAAAGTGGGATGGTGCAGCACCTTGACATCCTTTATTATCGTTTCATTTAATTCTATATGTTCTATTTCCTTTTCTATATCTTCTATATCCAGTAAAGGTATAGATAAAAGTTCCTCCTCTGTATCCCCGCGAGACTGGTGCTGTTCCAGTTTCTGATTTGTATCTATCAGTTGTTGGATTTCATTTTCGTTTAATTGTTTTTTATATTCCCCAAGCATTTTCTCTTCTTCTTTCTGTCTTTTGCTCGCAAGTCCCCTCTCCGGCTCCAATATTATTAAACTGCTGTGAGGGTTGTTAAGCACATACCTTCTGATTAAGGCCTCAAAATAGTTTGTTTTTAAAGCCGATTTGATTCTATCCAAACTCTTTTCATATTCAAGATGAAACCAGGGTTTTTTATCATAAAGCCAGCTATTCATACATTGAATATTATAAACTAGTCCTTTTGGTTGATGTCCAAAATCCGCTTCCCGAAGTTTAAACTCGTGGATATTAATCGCTGCTTCGATTATTTTCTTGTCAATACCCTTTTTCACGAGATCAGTCAGGGTGTCTTCAATAACCTTTAGAAACAATTCCTTGTCTTCCCTGTTACTGTTTTTAATAACAATACTAAATGTGGGCTGTCTGATACTGCTGTTAAAGGAACCGAAAACATCTTTGGCGATACCGGCCTCAATTAATGCCTTTTTAAGCGGAGCCGCGGGAGTCCCCAAAAGTATATAATTCAAAATAGTAAAGGCCAACACCATTTCAGCATCTTCCGACCTACCCACAACATAGTTTTGACTTATAAACGTCTTGTCTTCCAAGCCCTCGTCAGCAGAAATAGAATATGTTTCTGTTATTTCCCTGCGCTTATCAAACTGAGTTTGAATGCCGATATCAGAATCGATTTCTTTTTTATCAAATTCGTTCAGATATTTTTCGTCTATGAATTTTAGATGTTCTGCCAAATTACCATCCCCGTACAGGTATATATAGCTGTTCGACGGATGATAATATGTCTTATGAAAATCTAGAAATTGTTCATATGTGAGATTTGGTATTGCTTCCGGATCCCCGCCGGATTCGAATCTGTATACAGTATCCGGGAACAGGGATTCCTCTATTTTTCTGAATAGTACCTGTTCAGGGGAGGTAAACACCCCTTTCATTTCGTTATAAACCACGCCTTTAATTATAATCGGATCTTCCGGATCATTAAGCTCATGGTGCCATCCCTCCTGCATAAAGGTTTCCGGACCTTTATATATATTTGGATAAAGTACCGCATCCAAATAAACATCCATAAGATTAATAAAATCCTTGTCATTTTGACTGGCAACAGGGTACATGGTTTTATCTGAAAAGGTCATCGCATTTAGGTATGTGTTTAATGAGCCTTTTGCCAGTTCAACGAAGGGATCCCTCAACGGGAACTTTCTGGAGCCACAGAGCACCGAATGTTCTAATATATGGGGTAATCCGGTATCATCTGAGGGAGGTGTTCTGAAACTAATAGAAAAAACCTTATTGCTGTCATCATTTTGCAAATGAAATAATCTGGCACCACTCTTATTATGATAAAATAACCTTCCCGTAGAATTTATTTCATTGATTTTCTTTTCCTCCAATAATTGAAATCCATTATAGGTATTGTATATTTCAAATTCCACAATATTTTCCTCCTAATTATTCTAAAATTATCGTATATAATATTTCCTTTTCAATGTAATCCGGTATCTTATCTACTGATATATTTTTTGGCCTATCCTCATCCGGTCAGGTTTGTTTTTTGGTTCCATATTATATGTCCTGTACATAAATCCGGGTCGCAAATTTATTGTCTTTTCATTAATTGGTTTTCCAATATTATCTTTCTCCTTCGGTTATACATATATTCTATCTTGCCACAAAAATCCCTTTATTATATATTCAAAAATCAGGGCAGCGCAAACACAGAGCAAACAGGGGAATGGCAGATTGTGTGAAAAAGCACTTTTCTCGCTTATTGTCATCCTGAGACGTGCAGAATAAACCCGCCCGCGAAGGATCCCCAAAGGCGAGATTCCTCGTAAGTACCGTTAATACTGCCAGTCTCAGAATGACATAAAGCTGAAATCTAGGATGACATTTTTCACACAGTCTGACGGCAGGCTGTTTGCTAAAATTATACAATTAATATTTATACAAGAAATATAAATCTGCATACCGCACAACGCCCGGTAAATTAGCATTTTTGAAACATAATTATTCGCCAATTATGTAATATTTATACAATATGTAATATTTTAAAACCTAGTAAATTTGTATGCATTGTTATTTTATGTTATAATGTCTGGGCTATAAAACTTATATTTGAACACAAATTATATAACTATATAGAAATGAAATTTTTTTCGAATATCAGGAAGGAGAATCTTATGGATAGAAAAAAAATAGCCTTGAACAGAGCAGACGAACTGAAAAACAGAATCCAAGATTATATAGACATTAAGGATACCATACCTACCGGTATGTCGCCTGAACAACAAAAAAGGCAAAGGGAGATGAAAGAGAAAATACTCTCCATCTTTAATGCTACCGAAGAAGATTGGAACGATTATAAATGGCAATTTGACAACAGAATTTCAGACCTGGAAACTCTACTTAAGGTGGTTTCGTTGGACGAGGATGATATAAATTCCATAAAAAACGTTGGCCAAAAATATCGTTGGGCCATTTCACCTTATTATTTATCATTGATAAGCGGCAAGAAATTCGGTCCTATAAAACTCCAATCCATACCCATGAATGTTGAATTAATGGATGAAGGAGGAACGGATGACCCTATGGCCGAGGAATTTACCAACCCAGCCGGTTCTATTACCAGGAGGTACCCTGATAGGCTCATTATCAATGTCACCAACGAATGTGCAATGTTTTGCAGACATTGCCAAAGAAGAAGAAACATAGGTTCATGTGATAATCATACATCCAAACAAATGCTTATAGAATCCATTGAATATATTAAATCCAACCCTGAGATAAGGGATGTTCTAATTACAGGCGGAGATGCCTTAGCTCTTCCTGATGAAACCTTGGATTGGCTTTTAAGCGAAATTCATGCCATTCCTTCGGTTGATTTTATTCGATTGGGTACCAGGGTGCTGGTTACTATGCCACAAAGAATTACCGATACCCTCATAGACATTCTTAAAAAGTATCCCCCTATATATATAAATACCCAATTTAATCATCCCATGGAAGTAACTGAAGAAGCTAAGGAGGCTTGTGATAAACTGTCCCTTGCCGGGATACCCTTGGGAAACCAAGCCGTATTATTAAATGGTGTAAATAACAACAAATACGTTATGCGCCTTTTGAATCAGGAACTTCTAAAATGCAGGGTCAGACCTTATTATATTTTCCATGCCAAAAAAGTAACAGGTACCCTCCATTTTAACACCTCCATTGATGATGGTATTGAAATTATGGAATACCTCAGAGGTTATACATCGGGTATGGCCATTCCAACCTATATTGTAAATGCTCCTAAGGGAAATGGTAAAACCCCCATCTCACCTCAATATTTAATATCAAGAGGAAAAGATTCTATCAAAATACGAACATGGGAGGGCAAGGTAATAGATTACCCTAATAAGCCTACTGTTGACATAAAGGATTTGGCTGAACAGTCGAATTCAGCTATTTAAAAACTCAAATTGGACAAAAATCAAAAATGAAATCCGGCAGATTAAGTTCCGTAACACGGCTTAATATTCCGGATTTCTGAGCTTTTTTATTATAACAAATAGAACCGATATTAATTAATAGTATCGTAATCCACCATATATCCTTGACAGCAACAGGAAATTAGTTTAGCATTTAAATATTAGGGATAAAAACATAATCAAAACCATATTGTAAATAATAAAAACAATATAAAGATTCAGAAGGTGGGAAAGTACCTTGAAAAAACTATTATTTCATATGAAAAAATATAGAATTTTTGCTGTTCTTGCTCCTGTGTTTGTGATATTGGAGGTCCTGGGTGATATTATATTGCCCCTTCTTATGTCCAAAATAGTAGACATAGGCATTGCAAATCGAAATATCGAATATATAACAAGAATAGGAATTATTATGATTATTGCCACAATGCTCAGCATGTTATCCGGTATTGTCAGTGCCCACTTCAGTGCAAAGGCGGGCCACGGATTTGCTTCGGAAATCAGGAAGGAAACCTTTAAAAAAATTCAGGGATTTTCCTTTGCAAATCTTAATGATTTCACTGTTTCTTCTCTTGTAACAAGACTTACAAATGATTGCAATATTATTGGTCAGGTAACTATGATGAGCCTGCGTCTGGCTATAAGAGCACCATTTATGATGTTGTTTGCCCTTGCTATGGCGTTTAGGATTAATTCTTCTCTAGCCAGAATCTTTTTTGTATCTATACCATTCACTACAATTGTTATCACCGTAGTTATCCTGAAGGCGAGACCCCTATTTCTGAAGTTGCAAACCAAGGTAGACAGGGTTAATTCAGTTATACAGGAAAATTTAACCGCCATAAAAGTTGTGAAATCCTTTAATAGACAGAAACACGAAGAAATGAAGTTCAAGCAAAGAAATGATTCGCTAAGGGATACTTCCCTCGAAGCTCTGTCATTAGTCATATTTATTATGCCTGTCCTAAATCTTGTAATATTCTCCACCATTATTGCAATTTTATGGTTTGGAGGACAACAAATTTTGGCGGGTTCCATGGAAAGCGGCGAGTTAATTGCATTTATTACATATGTTACCCAAATCCTGATAATGCTCATGCTGATGTCTATGTTTTTTATGCAATTGTTACGCGGCATAACTTCCATGGAAAGAATCCTGGAAGTGTGGAACACAAAATCACAAATTGTAGAAATTGAAAACCCTGTTAAAAAATTAAACGACGGTTCCGTCAGTTTTAATAATGTAAGTTTTTCTTATCCGGGATGTAATGAAGAAACCCTAAGAAATATTAATTTTGATATAAAATCGGGGGAAATCCTTGGAATTATAGGTTCCACAGGTTCTTCCAAGTCTACACTGGTACAATTAATCCCTAGGCTTTATGACGTGACCAGGGGATCTGTTACAGTTAATGGCACAGACGTTAGAAATTATGATATTAAATTATTACGTGACCGGGTAGCATTTGTATTGCAAAAAAATACCCTGTTTTCGGGAACAATCCGTCAAAATATGTTATGGGGGGACGCGGAGGCATCTGATGAAAAAATTATAAGGGTGCTCAAACAGGCTCAGGCATGGGAATTTGTATCTAAATATGATGATACATTAGACCATATAGTAGAACAGGGAGGAAGTAATTTTTCCGGAGGACAAAAACAGAGACTTACAATTGCCAGAGCATTAATGAAAGAACCTAAAATTATAATACTGGACGATTCCACGTCTGCCGTAGACACCGCCACCAATGCAAGAATACAACAGACCTTTAAGAAAGAATTAACAGATATAACCACAATTATCATCGCCCAAAGGATTTCATCCATCCAACATGCGGATAGGATTATGGTTATGCACGAAGGTGAAATCGAATCCCTCGGAGACCACGAAACCCTGTTAGACGTTTCATCAATCTATAAAGAGATTTACGAGTCACAAGAAAGAGAGTTGGTTGGATAATGGAAAACAACAAAAACTATAGACAGTTGCGTCCGAGCAACCCAAAGGAAACATTGCTCAGACTTTTTCGTTATTTCAGATTCAACAGGGCCTTCTTCTTCTGGGGAATATTTTTTATTATCCTGGGCTCCGTCAGTATGATATCCGTTAACGCTATGTTGAGCCCAGCTATAGATACACTGGTACAAGGTGAAGATATTGCCCTATTTATAAAATATCTTATTATTATGGTCATAATAATAATTTTTCTTGTTTTAGGAGACTATTTGGGAAATTTACTTATGGTACAGTTGGCACAAAAAACCGTTCATAAGATCCGCGAAGACATGTTTGCCAACATGGAGCAATTCCCTGTCGAATATTTCGACCGACATTCCCACGGTGAACTAATGTCCACCTTTACCAATGATATAGATATGCTTAACCAGGCTTTGGAACAAAATGTGTCCCAAATTGTCAGGACAATTATAACTTTTACAGGTTCCCTGGCCATGATGATATTTTTAAGTCCGACACTCACTCTGGTGATAGCATTTATGTTGGTGATAATGTTTTTTACAATAAAATTCATCGGGAGGAAATCGTCCAGGAATTTCCGTATACAACAACACACCCTGGCCGATATAAACGGATATGTGGAAGAAATGATGTCCGGTCAGACCGTGGTCAAGGTATTTAATTATGAAACCAGGGCTATTGAAGAATTTAATAAAAACAATGAAAAACTCCGTGAAGCCAGTACCCTGGCGGCCACATACGGTGTTATGCTCATGCCTGTCATGGGAAGTCTGTCATATACGCTCTATGCACTTGTGTCCATGATAGGGGCATTGTTTGTAATAAAAGGCCATTTAAGTATAGGAAACATTGCTTCTTTTTTACAATATACGCGTACAGTTTCAAGGCCTATTATACAAGTTTCCAACCAGCTTAATACTTTGTTTGCCGCATTAGCCGGAGCGGAAAGAATTTTCAAAATATTAGATGAAAACCCCGAAATTGACCGAGGGGATGTGAGGCTCATGGTAGACCCTGAAAGCAATGAATCATATTGGAGGGTTCCCAAGGGAAACGGTCAATATGAAAAGGTGCCCCTGAGGGGTTTTATTACATTCGATAATGTAACCTTTGGCTATTCACCAAAACAAGAGGTTCTTAAGAATATCAACCTTTATGCTAAACCTGGACAAAAAATAGCCTTTGTAGGCTCAACAGGTGCCGGTAAAACCACAGTCACCAATCTGATAAACAGATTTTATGAAATAGACAAAGGCAGCATACTTTATGATGGAATAGATATTAGAAATATTAAAAAACATGATTTGAGGAGTACTATGGGAATTGTACTCCAGGATGTAAATTTATTCGAAGGCACCATTGCAGAGAACATCAGGTATGGCAGATTAGATGCTACGGATGAAGAAATAGTAGAGGCTGCAAAACTTGCCAACGCCCACTATTTTATAACTAATCTAGCCAAGGGTTATGACACCATGCTTACTGCAAACGGGCAGAATCTGTCCCAGGGCGAACGGCAGTTGCTTTCTATTGCCAGGGCGGCAATAGCCGACCCAACCATACTTATACTCGATGAAGCTACGTCCTCTGTTGACACCAGAACTGAAAGGTTGATTGAGGAAGGCATGAATAAATTGATGGAAGGCAGGACAACCTTTATAATCGCCCACAGATTATCCACTGTCCGCAACTCCAATGCAATAATGGTGTTGGAACACGGGGAAATTTTGGAACGAGGGGACCATGATGACCTGATGGAACAAAAAGGACGGTATTATGATTTGAATATTGGGGCGGTAGATTTGGAATAGGAGTTTGTCCTAGGGTTTACAAGCCCCGCATAATATTTGCCCTTCTTCGATTCCTGCCCAAGGTTCCATAAAAGCCTCGCCGCACTTTGTACATACAGCAAACGGGAACAAACGAGCCTTTCCGGGTATCTTCATTTGTATCCTTTGGACGTCAAATAATTCATCATCTGTCAACTGCATCAATTCCGCACCGCGTTTACCCCGGGCATCAATCCATTGCTGCTTTTCTTCCTTTGTAGCCGTACCCTCTTTTACTTTACGATGGAGGCGCAATGGTTCATTGGAAGGCCAAGGCAGAATTTTAAGAAGGATGCGTATTCCTTCGCCGGTTTTTTTATCTACCCAGCTAAAGGCAAACTTGCCTATATTATTTATTATTAATCCATCATTGCCCAATGTACATCCTGTAACGAGCTGAACACCATCTACTCCACAGACATCGTTCTCGCAAATTGCTATATGGGTTTCATCTAATTTTTTTGGCGGCTTGTCCAGTATTTCTAACGCCAGAGCGCTCGCCCTGAACCCAACCACTATACCGGGACAGACATGCCCGTGAAAATTAACTGTTTCTTGCCATAATGCTTCATTCATACATAAATCCCCCTTTCCGGTTTATCTTAATTATATTCTGCTGTATAAAAAATGTCCAACATTAAAATCCAAATATAGCATCAAAAGAATTTTCAGATCCGGTATCATTGTATCCCCTTACAAGAATTTTGTTGTTTTCATAAGCCTTCAATGTTGAAAATATGTCATTATTTTTTAATTCGGATTTAAAATATAAATCCATTCGCTTTAGATTAGGGACAAAAAGGGACGTCAGACTGTGTGAAAAATGTCATCCTGAACGAAGCGAAGGATCTCAAATGGCCTAAAAACGAGATTCTTCGCTACACTCAGAATGACAAAAAGCGGGGAAAGTGCTTTTTCACACAGTCTGACGTACCTAAATTGTCACCATCCCTTTTTCAAAAACCGCCTTTTTTCTATGTTATCAAGAACTTTAGAACAACTTTCCCAATCTATATGTTTTACATCCCTATTATATCTGTTTTCAAAAGGATGCTTGTCCGGTACTTCATCTATCAACTTCATTGCTTCCTCTTCCCTACCTAATGCAATTTTTATCCAAACATCTTCTAATGTGTCCGGTACCTGCCCAAATATGTCTGAGATATGTTTTAGTCGTTGCGATAGTCTTTTATGAACCCTATCTTCTATAGAATCCTTATATCTCATATTATAAATATAAATTGTATCATATTCTTGCCCTATTCTTTGAATTCTACCCTTTCTCTGCTCTAACCTGGTTGGATTCCAGGGCAGGTCTATATTTATTAATGAGCCTAATGTCTGCAGGTTTAGACCTTCGCTAGCGGCGTCAGTGCCTACTAAAATTCTAATCCCTCTTGCTTTTACTTCAGCCTTGATAGTTTCCTTATCCTTATAAAAAAACCCCCCATTCTTAAAAATTCCGGATTTTGTTCCCCCTGCATATACACCTATGGTTTCCTCGGGAAATTCAAACGATAATTTTTCCGCAATCCACCTGGCAGTGTCATAATATTGAGAAAAAATAATGGTGCCCCTTTCCAACCATTTTCGATTCCTCAGTAATTCCACTGTCTTTTCATATTTAGGATCAACTGCATTGCTAGATTCCAACGCCTTAACATACCTGATTAAAAGTTCGGTTTCTTCTTTTGTCAGATTTTTTATTTCGGATGAATCCTCCATATCTTTTTCGTCTTTAAAATCTTCTTCTTCCAAGATTTCATCTAAATATATGTTCCATTCATTAAGCATTTTGTTGCCGGT
>JGI24711J26586_10000926_pt1 | contig 23033 bp, 22 predicted proteins | sample BioPla3DNA1_FD_26586 | JGI IMG/M metagenome (IMG submission 26586)
TTAAATCTTATTTTTGGGCAATGAAAACTTGGTCCTTGCTATTCCCAAGGAAATTAGGATCTAATTGCCAGTATGTTGAATTGAACTGAACTGGGAATGTTGCAATTTGGTCACCGGTATTGGAGAAGGTTTGCTCGCCAACATTCCGGACGGTCACACCAAATAGATTATATTGTTCAATAATCCGATGAGGCTCATCATAAGAAGGATCTAGGAGCTTAATTCTAATCTGAGAACCTTGGCCACCACCAATCGAGCTTCGGCTACCTTCAAAATAACCCTTGATATCAGGATTCATTGAAACAGATTGCCATGCAAGGAATCCTCGGCGCATGTTGCCCTTAATATCACCATTGATTTGAACTGTATGATCGTGCCCCATTCTCATAGCAGTCGGGNCATCCATCGTATATCCCTTAAAACCGACTGTTGCATACTGAAGGCTCCGGGTTGGCAGAGTGAATCCAGTGCCGTAGAATGTAATTGTGTCATTGAAGAAATCTGAAAGCATCTTGCCATTCACATTCAAACCAATCAGATGGTCACCGAGATGAACAGACATTTCAAAAAGATTGTTTGCACGAACGGGATTGGATCCCATTGCGCTCATAAAATTGTATAGAGATTTTGTTTCAGCCATTAGTTGGTCCTATTAAAATATCGAGGTTTTAGATAACATAACATATTTACACATTTTTATCGCGAACTTCCTCTGTTTTTATCAGATTATCCCGCCCGATTCTATGCGGTAAATAGTTCCTTGACCATGTATGAATTAAAATATAGTTATATCGGTGACATTGAAGTCGATGTTCGGGATTCTTGGACACAGGTATCTGCTGACTTAGCATTAGTCCACGTTGCAGTACCAAGAGAAGGGGTTCCTAGTGGAGATTATGCATGCTCAATTGACATCCTGTCTACCGAATTTTCAACATATTTCTGGGTTACTGCAAAAGATTATCCTAGTCGCCATAACGTCTGTCCAACATTTACAAACGCGGTTATTAATTACCAACTATCAGATGTTTTAGATAATGCCGTTATCAGTTATCAAATGCTTCTAGATACCGATTGGCATTCTCATTTTATTTCAGATGCTAGTGCTCGAATTTCCCCACTTAAAGAAGAGCTAGATGAGTTGCATTCAAAACTAGCAATAAACAATATCATCCCTATTGGCAGTGTTGTATTGAATGATAATGCTCCAACAATTGGAACATGGAAGGAATTGTCAGAATGTTTTATTTCTGAGTTTGGTAACAGCGCTTATGCTGGAGAAGATGGCGTAGTTACTTCTAATCCATCTGGTATTGTTACTGCTCCTAGAAATAAATCTGCGTTTGATGAGCTAGAAGTTTCAACTAGGAATTTCTCAAGTCTTAATCATACACATGACGTTTCTATATTAGGGCCAAAGGGTGAGCAGAAGATGTCTGCTCAGAATCAAAGCTTTATTTCAGATGCTTCTAGGCTGCCGGTAGATAGTTTAGTATCATTTAGCGTAAAAGGACAATTAGGTGGTGATAACTGGTGGAATCGAAACGTTGCCATTCCATATAAAGATGATGGATGGGATAGAGTAACGATATCCCCAGAAAGTGGATTAGCTGAAGAACCAACCCCGGTTGTTGGTGTTAGAGTTTCTCCCGTTGTAGGTACTTCAGAAAAAAGCTATAAGGTTTGTCCGGACATTTCTATTTTACAAAGTAAACTTTGGGTCAAGACTGCTGATTAAAAACGAGTGATAGATGACAGATAAAATGAACATAATGGATTTAAACGAGCTTTCCTCTTTAACTCCAGAATCCTTGACTGATTGTTCAATGATTATTGAGCGTTATACTCGTAATCAAGAGCCTAATACATCTCGAATTGATATTCAGACAATGTATAAACTGGCCTTGGATAATTTAGAGACTAGAAACTGGGAAGTTGATATCCATCAAAATCTTAATTTCACTAAAGCTTTATACGCCCCAGGGAATTTTTCTAAGCTGTCTGCCAACATCAAAACTAAGCCAATCAATTACTATACAATTGCCACAGAACTGCTTTCTTTAGATGATGAAGAATTGACCTTTGAAAATGCAAAAGCAATTATCTATGACTATATTGCTAGAAGAATCATTGATTTGCATTTACCTGGTAGTGGTTCAGATGGGAATATCCATGCAAAAATCAATAAACTGTGCTTGACGAAGGGGTTGATTGAATCCCTGATTCCTGCTACAAAAGCAATTGTCTCCGAGNTATTTCTAAATCTATACCAGATTTTAATTGTTAGAAGAGCCTGGAAACTATGGGGTCCTGGAGCAACATTGATGGGAACCCATTTAGAAGGCAATTCAGAAGAGGTTGCCAATCTCATATATGATTTAGTTGGCATTAAACAACAATGCTCCTTTAATCCATCAGTTGGAGTATTCGGGGTTAGACATGGACATTATCTTTGCGGCAATTCCCCATATAAAGTCAATTTGCCTACAGCAAATATGACCCTGCCATTTGGCATGCCAATAATTTCTTCTAGACGAGTATTCCAATCTATTCCTCACACTCATGAAATTACATTAGACTGGAAAGCTTTGAGTGATACGACCTATACGGCCAATACAACACTTTTGGTTGGAGCATATAACGGCCCCGAAGACTGGAAACAATTTGGTGGCAGTGTTACAGCAAATAAACATTTTTGGACAGTTATTGCTACTGGAAATATAAACGATATTAAAAGCAATAAATATCAGCCTGACGCTGGAACTTGGCCGAGTTGGCATCATGGTTCTACCCCACAAGCATATAGAACGTTACCAGAAAAAGCTGAATCTTGTGGAAATATAATTAACAAGAGCAATGGCGGCGCAATTATTGGTGGGAGAGGCCGAGAACTAAAATTTGCTGATAATTTAGGAACAACCGAAGGTGGCGTAGAAATTGCGGCCTCATTGAATTTGAATCGAAAGGCCGTTGTATTATCTGCCTCTTCTGAAACACCAAGTGAAGCAACTAAGCTTCCAACCTTTTATACAGGTGTTTGGCGGTGGGAGGCCGAGGATACTATTGACAATCATACATCATGGTGGGAAGATCAGTAATTTATGCCAAAACTAAACCGACATCCTTTCTATCATAAACTAGAAAAGTTTCCACTTGTTGATTACTCAACATTTATTGATCCAACGGCTGGCAATACCTCAGAACTTTATAGTACGTTTACAATACTGTCAAGAGAAGATAAAACAACATCTTCAGCGGTCAGCTTGTCAAAGATTCTTTATTATCTAGTTGCATTTTCCTTGGGTCGATATAACTCTGGCGCTCAAACTACAATCTCTACAGATCAACAATTTGATTTAGTTTATTATGACATTGAAAATAGCCACGTTTCGGGCGATATAAATCGTCCTGCAACTTATGGTGATTTTATCGGTTTAATTAATACCGAACTTCTTGAACCGCTTATTGATCACTTTATCAATCTTGCTAATCCTGGTGGCAACCCATTCACCAACCCTTTTACCAACTTAGATACACTTCTTCCTAAATACATCATCTCTCTTTCAGTTCCTGGAGATACCACAGGAATAGCCGCTGATGGATTAGTTAATTTAGTTAACACAATTGCACCATTGCATTTGTTAAATTCTTCAAAAGAATATGTTGAACTGACAGATATACCAAACTTCTACTTTGTTTCTCAAACAACTTCTACTTGGACAAATCCAGAATTTGGCCAAACTAATCCATTATCTAATGATTCTACAGAGTCAATACCCCCAGGATTTATTAAAGAAGAAGATTCGAAGGTATTAAAATCTCATGATCATGGTGGATATTATCCACACACTAAAGTAAAAGTTACTTATACTTTAGGTGCAAAATTCCGAGGCGGATCGCCTGGTTCTGATGCAACTAATCCTGACGGTATTAAGTATGTAAAAGTTCCAGGAGATGATAATGGCCAAGACAGCCCTGGTCCTAATACCGTATTTAGAACAGGAACAATTAGAGTATTTTGGGATTTATCTGAAGAGGGAACCGACGCTGGAACTCTAATTGCAAACGCTGGAAAAAGAATGGATACCTTTTCTTGGCCAGAAACCCTCGCCGCCTTAGACAATAAGGCCCCAGTATCTGTTTCATTAAACCCAAATTCCGAACTCGGAATTAAAAACTTGACAGTTGCCTGTGGACCGGCAAAAGGTCTTCCTTCAACATCTTCAAATAAAGTTGCCGGTCAACCTTATGTATCAATTCGTTACCCGGCCAGAAGATATCGAATTCTTAAATTAGTTGATAAAACCTAAGATTCCGCCCAAGAATTGCCGTATAATTTAATTATATGTTTTAGGAAAAAAGAGAGAAAAATATAAACTAATGTAACCTACCACGGGGCAAGCCCCGTGGCTTTTGAAAGAAAGCCACAAGGTTACCAGACCACTAACAGGAGGTAAGGTTGTTAGTAAACGATAGGAAAGAAATTAGGAACGAAAGTGTGTCGCACCAGCACTTTCCTCTTCGGGTACAGATTAAAAGCTCTGTGATGGTAGGAGCGGTGTCTGTACTGACAAACCTTTCCATATCTGGTCGAGGTGAGGTCGGATTTCAATGTAACTCCGAAGCATTGAATACGCATTACCCTGTTTACAGGAGGATTTAACTGATGGAAGTTTATATATTAAACAAAGAAGGACAACCGTTGATGCCGACAAAGCCTGTAATTGCAAGGTTGTTACTGAAAGAAGGCAAAGCAAAGTGCATTAGAAGAACTCCGTTTACTATTAAGCTTCTTGTAGATACCACTGAGTATAAACAAGAAGTAGTAGCGGGAATGGATACGGGTAGCAAAACTATTGGTTGTGCTGCCATTGCAAATGGTAAAGTGGTTTATCAGTCAGAAGTACAAATTAGGCAGGATATTTCTAAGAAGATGGAACAGCGTAAAATATATCGTAGGAACAGACGTGGGAGGAAAACAAGATACAGAAAAGCTCGTTGGCAGAACAGAGCTTCTATGCGAAAAGAAGGAAGACTTGCACCAAGCATTAAGTCCAAAGTTAATTCTCATCTAAGGGAAAAGAAATTTGTTGAGTCGATACTACCTGTATCTAACTGGAAAGTGGAAACAGCAAGTTTTGATATCCATAAGATATCCAATCCTGATGTTAAAAGATGGGATTACAAGAAAGGCAATCAAAAAGGATTCTATAATGTAAAATCTTATATCTTGCATCGTGACGGGTATCAATGTCGGAAATGTAAGACTAAGAAAGGCAAGTTGCACGTTCATCATGTTATTTTTAGAAGTAATGGTGGAACAAATACACCAAGTAATTTAATTACTTTATGTGAATCTTGTCATGAGAAACTTCACAACGGAGAGTTTGAAATCAAGGGTGCAAGAAGCAAAACAAAACACGCCACCGAGATAGGTATTGTAAAATATCAACTCAAGAAGCAGTTTGGTAATTTTGAAGAGACGTTTGGGTACGAGACAAAGTACAAGAGAGAACAGATTTTAGGGTTGCCTAAAACCCACTATTTTGATGCGGTAGCAATATGCTGTGAGGAAGGTGAGATTGTTGAGTTATCTGATACTACCTATTTCAAGAAGCATGTTGCTAAAGGTGATTACCAGCAGACCAAAGGTAGTAGAAGTGAAAAGAAAATACCAACTGGCAAATTGTTTGGGTTGAGAAAGTTTGATTATATCCAAACACCGAAAGTTACTGGCTTTATCAACGGCAAAAGAAGTACAGGATTTTTTGCCATATCTGATTTAGAAGGTAAGGTAATCAATCCGTCAGTAAATGTAAAGAAAAACTGTATGAGGTTAACTGCAAGAACAACAACTTTAATTGAAAGGAGGGGCACATTCCTCCACGGGGCAAGCCCCGTGGTTTCCTGTGCCTAATTTTTATGACAACAAATCGACCAAAATCAACAACCCCTCGAAAGGCATTTGTTAAAAATGCCGATATTTATGCAGAGTTGTTGAAGTGGCGTGACAGCCATAAAGATCCAGCAAAGCGAGTTATGTCTGATCAGCTTGGAGAATATATCTATAAAATTGCTTCAAGACTTACAGGTCATGAAAAATTCCGAGGATATTCAGATGATGTAAAAGCAGACCTTGTTTCAACGGCATGTTATAAAGTTGTCTCAGGCATAAAGAACTACAAATTTGAATATACGAATGCTTTTGCATATATCACTCAAATTTGTTGGAATGCTTTTGTCGCTGTATTAAGCAAGTATTACAAACATCAAAATGCAATGCGACGATTCTATATTGAGTCAATTGCAGAAGTTACTTCACACCCACTCTCAGCCGGAAACAGAAAATACCTGAATAAGATCAAATCAGATATTGAGAAGCTTCTAGATGACGTTGAAAAGACCGTTCAACAAAATCGTAAAAACCAGGAAGATATTGAGTTAGAAAAAGAAGAAGACGAAGCAGAAGAAATCGATCAAGAGCAATATATCTAATTATGGGGAAGGCTGATCCAGCAATAAAGGCCGAATTAGACGAATTGGCCAAACAGGCCGATGAAATGGCCAAAGATTTTGGATCTATTGAGACCGAGGCCCTTTCTACTTTTACAGACAATCTTAAATCTGCATCAACAACAGAGATTGCAAATATAGAAAAAATCAAGGCCGTTTATTATGAAGGCCAAGACGGGCAGGCATATATCAATAACATTACACCCGCCCTAAATGACTTGGTGGGGTTGATTAAAATCTCGAAGAAAATCAGTGAAACATTATTCGTACAACTTAGTTCATTTGATGTTCAAGACCCTAAATTGATCGAGGCGGCGGCGGAATTCATTCGATCAACTCGAGAAACAATTTCAGAGGTAATGGCTGTTTATCGTGAAGAACAGGCATTTATTCATAGAGTGAAATTGTCTATTCTTAATTTTGCCCAACGAAAAGAGCTTATTAAATACAAACACGAATTAGATATGTCTAAGCAGGGAGACCCCGATGCTTCAGATTTAGATGGGGAGGGGCTAGTTCATTATTCCCAAGAAGAGATTGCTAGAATGATTTTGCCAGATGCGTCTGGTGTTTAATCTGCCTGTTCCTTTCACCAACTCGGTCCATCATCCCCCTCTTCCCATTCTTGAATTGCCCGTAGTACTGAATTGCCCGAATTATGGCCTGGGCCGTATCCAGCAATAAAGAATGGTGGGTCTGGTTCGGCATTTACAATTTTCCTATCATTGAAGTTTGCTGTTGAATGCCAACTTTCCTTATATCTTTTTAATCTGCCTTTAGTTGTTATTTCATTAGCAATTGTGTTTGGTAGTGAATCATTTGCAAAATCTGGAAGCTTGTGGCGAACCCCATTAAAAGCAAATCGTAGTGGAATCTTTGTTCCGATTTGTGTAAATCCCTCTTCAATCAACAAGAATTTATCATCTGCAACCCTAGGTTTTATTGCAAACAGCGCCCACAATAAAGCAAATACTGCATCATCATAAGTTCCTTTTGGCGCACTAAACTTATTTCCTCTGCCATTCTTTCCAAATGCTGACAGTTCATTGACTGTCTTGGCATCCCTTAGAGAGATTTTTACTTCTGGTGATGTCAATAAGTCCCTCATCCACATGCAGGCTGAATATGTTAAGCGATTTGTAGTATGAATTCCAGGAGAACCTTGGTAATGAATAACATTCGGATATCTAAAAGTCTTGATAAGAATATCAAAATATCCTGCTCCTACGCCATTGTCTTCACCTAATAATGGCGGGCAATTGTAACAATTCAAGATTCTGGCAGATAGGGCCGCGAATTCATTGATCGAAATAATATCCGAACTGAATGACAACACCTGTTTAATATCTGTAGTATTTGTTACATCTAGAATTTGGAGGGAGCTGAAATCTGCCCCTACACCTTCTGAAATATCGACTCCAGCCACATAAACTTTGCTTAAACTAAATGGCTCAAAGACATGCAATTCCCAAGGAGTTGGAGAAGTTGCAGATTCAATTTCAATAATAGGCGGATCAACATTTACAGATCCTCGGATTTTTTGAATAGTTGAATCTGGGAGTAATCGATTGGCTGCTAAAGAAGAGAATTCATTTGCAAATTCACTTAACCATCTAGCCATTCCAATAGAAGCAATTTGTTTTTCTTTCCAGGCTTGATCATGTCCTGGCCGATCCCACCAATCCATTCTAAATGGTTTCCAACCTTCTATATTTCCAACAGCCGCATTATTATTAGCCATTTCCCAGAGTTGGTGATACATATTCACCTCGATTGTTTCTTCTGGATTTGGTGTAGAAACAATAATCACCTTGGAATTTTTAGCAGATGAAACAACAGGATAAACTGATCCAAAAAACATGCTGGCCATTTTTGGACGAACGAACGCAAATTCATCTAGAATAACAACCTGACAAGAAAATGATCGGCCAGCAGATGATGAAGTTGCAAATGCCGCTACTCGGCTGTTATTTGCAAATGCCAATTGTTTGACATTGTATTTCATCACCGCGGGTTTGATCCAATAAGGCAAATACTCGTATGCCAATCGAATCTTGCTCATCATTTCGATTGCGCTGTCCTGTTTATTAGCAGCAATCATTACAGACATGTCAGGGAAAAAACACATGAGCCACATTACATAAATGCAATATGTCGTAGATTTGCCTAATTGACGAGATGACAAGACAATAACCCGATCATTGTTTCTGATGAAATTCAATAAATCGCGTTGCTTGTCATACAACTTGATGGTCATTAAGCCGTGGTCTAAAGAAATGATTTTGAAGTAGGTTTCTGCGAAGTATGTAATATCTTCTTTACACTTCTTTATCTCATTGACTCGCCAAACAAGCTCGTCTTTAGTAATAATTTCTTTTTCATTGGCCTTTTTAATAGAGGCTTTTTGAAGTTCGATTAAATGGGCGTCTTCAGCAGAAATCAATCTTTTACGAGGATTGACCTCAGAAATTTGTTTTTGTTTTGTCATATTAAGGAGTGCTGTCTCGGATTACTTGTCCGGTCATAAGAATTTCTGTTTGTCCACCATTAGGATGTTTTACGCCAGCACATACCCACATCGCACTGCTGTTAATTGTTGAAACATGTTTTCGCCAATCTCGGTATCCAGTATTGATATTTTCATAACTGCGAGAATCTCTAGCATCTTCTGGGGGAACTGCCCCCAACCATTCCATCTTGTCAAAAAAATCCCAAGCACCAACATCTGACATTGGCGGGCAGGTTTCAGAAGTAGAATATCCAAACCAGAATTCAACATCTACAACTCCGCCTGTACCGAGATAGTTTAGAAAAAACAGGGGTTTTCCGAGTAGATAATCCCATGTCATATTTTGAGATTCTGCACTACCTGTAAAACTTCCCCACCATACACTATCTTCATGTGGAATCCAACTGATTTTCATTTTAAGTTGTCCACCGCCCCAGATTTTTTTGGGTCGTGGCAGCATCATAAAATGTCCCATCATTGCTGGCATATAGGTGGTTATCTCTCGCTTTCGCTCTTTATCTTCCTCTATCTTTTCACTATTTACCGAAGTATAATAATTTAGGCATGGGCCCTTAGCTCAATTGGATAGAGCACGGGACTTCTAATCCTGAGGTTATAGGTTCGAATCCTATAGGGCCTGCCAGTGGGCCCTTAGCTCAGTTGGTCAGAGCGGAAGACTCATAATCTTCTGGCCGTAGGTTCAAGTCCTACAGGGCCCACCAATTTTTAAGAGAAGAAAATAAGAGATAAAAATGAATAATAATAAAAGAAACAAAGAAAATCAGTTTAAGAAGAAAACTGTCGTGTTTGAAATACCAGAAATGCCGAAAATGCCGGAAATGCCAGAAATTCCATCCATTCCTAGCACTATTGAAGAAATTAAAGAAATCTTTGATAAAGATTATTTCGCGGGTTTGCCAGTAGATTATCGCAAGGTTAGCGTGAGAATTAAAACATGTGGACCAGCCGCAGAACCAAAGACAAAATCTACCCCTAGTCCATCTACTTCCGCCTCCACTCCACCATCTACTCCGCCCCCACCCAAACCTCGGTATATCTACAAACCATTTAATTCATTAGCCGAGAAAGTTCTATTTTAATTTGCTAGATCAAGTTAAAATAACCAACTCTCTTGTTTTAACTTGTCAAGCAAATCCAAGAAATCTTTCCCCGCACGTATAATCTTTTGATGACTAACTTAAACACCAATCTCACATTAGACAAAAATACTTTGGAGACTTGGTTTCTTGCTCGTCTTATTCAAGACCCGAACTTTTCAAAAATCATTCTTAAGGATTTTAACAAGCGGCTGATTCGTTCTGATATAAAAAGTCTTGCAGCTAGATTGATTCTCAAGTTTGTTGAGAAATATGATCGAGGAATTACCCTCCCTGAATTCAATAAACTTCTTCAATTATATGCGAATTCTCCACGAGGAAATCAAACCGATCTAAATGAATCAACTATTCANCAACTTTCAAACGAAATATCAGATGTTATTTTATCCTGTAAAGAAGACTTCTTGCATGATACAACAACAGATTTTTTCAAACGCCAACTTGCATGGTCAGCAATTGTTGACAGCATCAATGGATTGGAAAAAGATCCAGAAAAATCTGTTGAAAAATGTTTAGATCGATTAACCTATGTTCAACAACTAGAACTTACCCCAACAAATTTGGGCCTTGATTATTTTAATGAGGAGGCCTATAATAACCACTTTGAAGTTCTATCTAATCCAGGATCAAAGCTGCCAACTGGATGGGACGGAATAGATGAATTAACCCATGGAGGTTTTCTTGCATTAGGGAAATCTCTATATCTATTCATAGGACAATCAGGTTTAGGGAAGTCATTAGTTCTTTCTAATATCGCTGTTAATTTTCTTAAACAAAATAAAACTGTTGTTGTTATTTCTCTTGAAATGTCAGAGGATGTTTATGCACAACGATTTGATGCACACATTTCAAATCTAGATATCAATGATCTTGCCAATCAAGAAGAGACGTTAAAGAGCAGAATCCGAGCATTTTCAAAGTATTATCCTAATGCTAGATTGTTTATTAAAGACTTCCCACCAAGAACAATTACTACAGTTCATATTGAGAGATATTTGAATGATTTAATTGTTCTAAAGGGCATTAAACCAGATGCTATTATTATCGATTATCTGAATCTAGTTATGCCAGTTATTTCGACTGGTGACAATATGTTCAAAGGTGGATTAGAGGTTTCAGAAAAATTCAGGGCATTAAGCTATAAATTCGAAGTTCCAATTATTACGGCCGCCCAAGTTAATACTGAGGGCATGAATAATGCTAATGTTGGCATGGAACATATTTCAGAAAGTCGAGGAATTTCTCATACTTGCGATTTTATTGGCGGCCTCTTTAAGCCTGAAAATTCGGTTCAAAGTGATTTGATTTGTTGCAAGGTTTTGAAAAATAGATTAGGTGGGGAAGTAGGCCGAGTTGTTCCATTCAAACTTCATCCAACTACTTTGGTTTTGACAGATATTAGTGGCAAACATGTAAGTGACAATTCATCATCTGGCCCGCCACTTCCATCTGCAATGGATGATTCAATGTTTACGCTTTTTGATGCAGGGTGACAATATGAAAAAAATAAAGAGACAAAGAAAAGATAGTCGAATAGATCAGGATAAAAAACCTAAGCTGAGTGCCGGTAAACCAAACTATCATTTTTGGGCGTTTTATCAAGAAGACCCAACATCTCTAATTGCTATAGACGAAATCAACCAAATTATTCATTCTAAGGTTTTTGATAATGCGAATCCTACTGATTTATCTATAGATGACTTTATCAAATTCTTAGAAGGGCCAACAGACAAAGTCGAGGATTTGTTAAGATATTTGAATATGAATCCAAAGGAACTTTGTGGAGCGGCCTTAAGATTTTTGGCAGAACATAATAAACTACCAAATAGAACTAAAGTAATCCGTCGAAAAATTCTCGCTGCATTAGAATCTCTTGATTTTCAATCTGATTATTAATCGGGCCATTTGGCCGGGTATAATTGATTATGACAGTTTTTGAACTATATGTTATTGAATTAGAAAAACGATATGGCAACAATGTCACCTTAGATGATGTTGTCAAATTTGTCATGTTTTTCAGGCCATCTACAAAGGGCCTTCGGCCTATTTTGACTCGTCACCGGTCAAAAACCTTTTTCAAGAAGTTCAAGAACATCAACATGAAAACCCCAGCTTTTAATCGTCTTCGAAAAATGCTTTGGCCTGCATGGTCATATTTTTCTAGCCAGTCAAAAAAAGACTTGCCATTTTCTGCAAATTGGGCGGTTATCAAGTTTTTCTGTTGGTGGGCCTATCATCATTATGATCCAAAAACTGTAGGAAAATCTTCTCCAGAAAAAATAACGGGATTTTTTACACCAGTGCTTATTTCTAAGTTTAAGTCTTGGTATGACCAACATCAAGTCAATACGACTACGATTATCTTGTTTGAAGAGGGGTGTAAAAAGTTCGCCAAATATCGGAGGTATCCTAAAGAACCGATTGTCAGTCTCATTAAGTATCTGATTGATAATGATATGATTGCACAATTATATTATTCTGGAGAATTGAATGATGTAGTATTAGCAACATTTCCAGATGAGATTTTTGAATACGCCGAGAAATCCCCAAAAGCCCTGTTTTCAAAACAGACTTTCAGGTTGATCAAGCATAATCAAGATTTGATTTTGAATAAATTGAACTTTGCTTTCAAAAATGTATTTCGAGATACCCCAAACGCAGTACAATATATTGAAACAAAATGTTAATCTAACAGGAAACGGAGAGAAAAAACTTAGATATGTGCACTTTTGTAAATGAAGAATTGACCCTTACTACAGGTGCTGATGGAGATGGCGGGCTAAAGCGAATGGAACTATATGTTCGTCCTTCAGAGCCGAATGAATTTTATCGGATGCGACTTCTTTGGTTTAGAGATAAATCAAGTCGAACTGGCCCGTTTATTGAACGATATATTCATACGTATTGGGAAACCAAGGTCGAGAATGATGGCAAGGAAAAGTGGGCCTCTTACCAGATTGTTTGTCCTACAAGCAAGTTTGTAGAATGGCAAGGTAATCCATTTGATGATTGTCCGATTTGCCGGTTTTCAAACAATAATTTTATTTCTTGGAAAGAGTCGGAGTATACAGATAAAATCGCTGGGCGACATGCTCGTGGATTCAAGCGTGCTTGGGAAGCCCTGGTTCCTGTGTATGTAATTAGTGATCCTAATTGGGACAAGAATAACCAGAAGTTTCGGGTGTTGTCTTTTAGTGATCGTGATACATATAATCGTTTTCGGCAAATTATCATTGATGCACAACAGAACAAGAAACTAAATGTATTCAATGGAGTAGATGCTGTTGATTTTGTAATCCGCGCAGAAAAGGTTACAAAAGTCAAAAACGAAGGAACCGAAAAAGAGTATACCTATAATGCTGTCGAAGTGAAGCAAATGGGGTTCAGCAAAACGCCATATACAATCGGCGACATTACAGCAGAAAATATTGAAACACAATTTCCACTGGCCGAACTGTACTATACGGGACCCACACTAAATGAGCTAAAAACCTTCTATAAGAAGTATTGCTTACAGCAACGGGATGATGATATTGATGTAAGCGAATTAGAAGATGTGGGCAGCTCTAATACAAAAACTACGGTTCAAGAAGGCAGTGGACAACCCCGCGAGACTGATGGATCTAAGGATACCGCCCAAGATCCATTGCTCAATCAAGTCGGTGATGATCCGGATAATATGGGTTTATCATTAGATGATCTAGACTTAGATGATGAGCAAGAGACTAAATCCACTCAGCCCGTGGAACTAAATAACGAAGAAAAGGCCGGTGCCAGAGAACCAGAATTGGATGCAGTCGATGCGGAAGATAGTGATATAATCGACGATCTATTGGATGAGGATGATGACGATCTTCCCTTCTAATAGCCTTATCTTTCTTCGTTAATCCTTGGGCGCCTCTGGGCGCCCTCTTTTTTTCTTGGTTTAATTTCATGTTAGAATTGTGAATTTTTAGTTTACCCCGGGAATTAAATCTAAATCCTAACCAGCCGTATAATCTATAAAGGAGAAAACTTTCTTTATGTCAACCAAACAACATTCTGATATTAATTCCGCCGCGAAATTAGCCCATCGATTGATTGCTGCAAATACATCGTATAGAGCAGGCCATCCATTTATGTCTGACGAAGCATTTGATGGTTTATTGGAGGAATTAAAGAAGTTAGATTACCAGAAATATGAATGGCTGATTCCTCAATTAAACGAAGGAAAAATCCTGTCTGATAATGAAAACAAAATTGCCCACAAGTATCAAATGGGCTCTTTGAAAAAGCTTCAGTATGAAGATAGTGAAGGCTTGAATAAGTTTCTTGTCAAACATATTCCATCTAATCATCTATTCGTTTCAGGGAAATTAGATGGCATTTCAGCGGCCGTGATTTATATTGCAGGGAAGTTTTCTGGTATTATTGGTCGAGGTGATGGTGAATCTGGTCCCGAGTTCACTCACTATCTTCCATATATTTCGGATATTCCTGTTAAAATTACACCTACCGAGAATATGCCATTTGATGAAGTCATTATTCGAGGTGAATTGATTATTCCTAATGATCGATTTGAATTGATCAAGGATCAATTTGGATTTAAGAATCCTAGGAATGCTGTTGCTGGGATTATGTCTAGAAAGATTGAAAAGATTGATATAATTATTGAATCTGAATTATGGGGAGTAATTTCATTTCGAGCCTATGAAATTATGGGAGCGAAATGCGGAAAATTGAAAGAATTCGAAGAACTGCGAGCCCAGAACTTTGTTGTTCCTCCATATTTTTCGGTGTTGAATGTTGTTAAATCCAAAGAAAAAACAATTGCATATAATCTAAACTATAAAGCATATTTTGACAGTATTCTAGAAGATAGCAAGCTAGATGCTGTTTATGATGGCCTGGTTATTTGTGATGCAGAACAATTTGTCAATGACTACACGAAATACCGCCCTGATGGACAAGTGGCCATTAAAAAGAATCGATTGTTTGCAAAGACAGCGTTGATTGATGTTGAATGGCAAAAGACCTCGAAGACTGGTGCATTCAGTCCCGTTGGAATTATTGAGCCGGTAGATTTAGGTGGATCAACTATTCAGCGAGTTTCACTTCATAATATGAATTTCATTTCCACGAATGGCTTGTATATCGGGTCTGAAGTTTTGGTGAAAAAGGCCGGTGATATTATTCCACAAATCGCTGAAGTTCTTAATCGACCCGCTGATGATGATGCTGCAATGAAGCTAGGATTAAAGAAAATTGAACCCCCTAAAAAATGCAATACCTGTGGCACAAAATTAGATTTAAGTGGCAATCTTCCTATTTGCCCAAATTATGAATGTCCAGATGCTGAATTAGGCCGCTTAGTTTATTTTCTAAATATGACTAAGACAAAGGGCATTAAAGCGGCATTGTTAGAAAAACTTGGCATTAAAACCATTCAAGAATATTTAGTAATTGATCCATTTCCTGGTGACAAGGGCCAGTCTGCTACTCAAACAAAGTTTATTCAAAACCGAGACAAGTCTTTGCTAGGATTAACCTTAAAAGAATTGTACACATGCTTGCCATTTGTTGGCATGAATGCTGGCAAGAAGAAGTTGGCCGAGGTTTTTGATGCACTATTTGGTGACCAAACCATCCAAGAAATCTTTGCCAATATTGACGATGAGGATTTTATCCGGAAACGGTTGAATGGCATGCAAAATGCTACAAGCAAATTCATTAATGAGTTAGAACAGGGAATTCACCGGCCCCATAAGATTTTCAAACAAATCTTGAAATATCGAATGATCCGGCTATCCGCGAGATTAAACAAGCAAGCCGGCATTACCGGCATTGATAAAAAATTCTCGGTTTTTCTTTAAGTTTGCTATCACTTTTTTGTGTACAGTCTACATAAAATAGTGTAGAGTTATAGCATAATAAGGAGAGAAAAGATTTATGGCTGAGAAAAAAGTTCAAAACCAAGATTATTACGATACCCTTGAAGTGCTAACCAATATTGCTAAACAATATCCACTTCTAACAAAAGCTGATGAACAGGCACTTGCCAAGAAATACTTCAAGCGCAAACCGAAGTATTTTCGACAGTTGCTTTTTAATCATAATGTTCGGATTGTGATGAATCAGGCACGTCGATATGTGAATAGGACAAGTGATCCAGCGGCCCTATTGATGTCAGGATGTTATGGCTTGATGGTTGCAGCTGATCGATTTGATCCAACTCGAAACATCAAATTCAATACTTACGCAACTGCCTGGGTATTCAAATACATTATTGCCAATTTCTATTCAAAATCACCAGTAGTTGGTGTGAATGCAATTTCTTTGAATACAATTCTTGATTCAGGAGATGGCACAGGAATTGAGTTAGGAGACTTGTTGTTTTCTAGCAGCAGTACGGGCCAAGTAAATCCTCGAAGCAAACTGTCTGCTACATTTGCTCCAGTTGTGGATGTTGATGGCCCACAAAGTAATGATAGTTCTTCCCCATCTGATGAATGTGCTGAAAATGATTTGATTGAATCAATCCAGCGAATTTATGGACAGATGTGTTCAGACAAGGTTCTAACTATTGTTGAACAAAAAGTGATTGAACTTCATGTAATGGGTGGATATACCTTAAAGAAGGTAAGCACAAAACTTCGCATTCCAGTTTCCCAAGTTTCTTTGGCAAAACGAAGTGCATTAAGTAAATGCAAACAGGTATTTTCTCAATACAAAATCAACGAATAATTTTTTTCAAGAGGGGCCAATAAAATGACTGACACGACAATAAAAGAAAAACCGACAGTTGTTTTAACGGGTGGGTTTGGATTTATTGGAAGAAATCTTTTGGATTATCTTCTTAAGGTTTATGGCCCTGAAAAGCCTGATATTGATTTTATTGTCATTGATTCTGCAATATGGAAGCAAGAATACTACAAATATAAATTGCTTCTAAAAGAGATTCAAAACGGCCTTATTGATGAAGGCATTGAATACGATCTCTTTCCTTCGAAACCATTCTATTTGATTCATGCTGCTTGGGCCCCAGCGTCAGAACGAAACAATACACTTGCCCAACAAGCAGCAGCTAATGATTTTTCAAAATTATTAGACACCTATAAAGATAGGATTTTAGGTGTTATTGGGATTGGATCCTCGGCTGAATATGGAGAAAATACTCCTAATTCTTGTGAAGAATCTGATTTGAAACCGCCTGCTGATCCACCAAAGGAAATCTTTCCTTACGGTTTTTACAAATATGCCGCCTGTCGAAAGGCCCATAGTTGGCATGTTGAAACTGGAAAACCTGTAATTTGGCTTCGTCCATTTACGGTATTTGGTCCTGGCCAAAATGGGGACATGCTTATTCCTTCACTGATTAAAACAATTGAAAAGGGACAGGAATATACAATTCAAAATCCAGATGCATATATGGATTTAGTTCATGTCAGTGATGTCGCCAAAATGATTGCTCGGTGTTTGAGGCAGATTATGCTGAAATTGCCGGAGTATTTTTTGTTATTTGATATCATTAATGTTTGTACAGGTATTCCGACTAATGTTCAAGTTATTGCAAAGCTGGTTTGTGAATTAGCAGGTAAATCAACTAGTTTGATAAAAGTCAATGACCAGCCAAAATCGGGTAAAAAAGTTAATTCTAGGATTGGAAATCCAAGACACGCCAGGGCTGTATTTCGTTTTCAAGATATGGCAGAGTCTATTATAGCCAATGGGCAACTAGACCAAGAAACTCCCGAATAATTTCACTTTTTCTTTTCTTTTTTTCTTATTAAAAACGGCCATCCATTTGGATGGCCGTGTATTTTTAGTTTTGGTTGTTTTTAATCTAAATCATTCAACCTCAACTTCTTCGATATCGGCCATTTTATCCTGTCCTCCGTTCTTTAGGCCGAGTTTCTCCTCTTCTTCAGTAATCATTTCGACAATTGTCTTTGAAAACTTCATCGACTCGATTGACTGCTTGTTAAATTCGTCAATAAACGTATCCCAAATTTCAGGCGAAGATATCAACTTCTTATAGGTAACCTTAACACCATCTTTATAGGACTTCACAGAATATCCACCATGAACCTTCTTGATAAACCCCATCTTAATGGCGTCATCGATTAGGCCATCATAGACTGAGATGCCTGCATCAAAATCTACATAAACATCTGCTGAAAAACAAGGTTTAGCAACTCGATTCTTTACACAGAAGAAATTCAATCGATTGCCTTTATAGAATCCTGCTTCAGAACCTTCATCCTCGGTTCCTGTTAGAAATTCCTTGTTATCGGCCTTAATGAGAAGTTTTGTAGATTGAAGAATGATATGAGATGCAAATTCAATCTTTTTTCCACCAGGAATTGGCTTGATTTTCGAGACAAATACTGCACCAGGGTTTTCATAGGTGTGATTGAGAATAAACAATGAAACACCAGAACGCACCACCCGCATCATTAATCCAGATATTAGGTTATTCTTTAACTTAGCACCTAACCCCATATCTTGAACTTGCTTGTCTTTTTTGACAGCATCTTCGACTAACTTGTCTGCAGATAATCCGCCCCAACTATCTAGAATCACGATAGCTCGAATATCATCATTGCTATCTGGATTTTCAACATATTCTTGTCTAGCTTTCATGAAAGTATCATAAAGCTTTAACATTTGAACAGAGCATTCCTCGATTGAAGATACAGGAATATATTCAACCTTCTCCATATCTACACCGAGACCTTCTAAAATCTGGGTTCCACCACCTTCACTATCTACAAAGAAAATAGTATCAATCTGGCCATTTTTCAAGGCAAGGGCCGCGGTTTGACAGGCAATCAGGGATTTTCCTGATTGCGAGTCCCCAAAGATTTGAAAAATTCTACCTGATGGAACTCCCTTATAGATGTCCCCGGAAATAACCCGGTTTAATGAGTAACTTCCCGTGTCATACCACTCTTTAATCTTGGTAATATCAGTTTGAGCAGCTGACGTTGTATTTAGATCTTTACGAACACTCTTGATTAGTTGACTAAGTTTCATAACTAATTATACGGGGTGGGCGTTTCTTGGTTATCAGGAATTGCCAAGAAAACCCCGTCCGCTTGCGGCGGGGATGAATTGGTAAAATAATTTAAACATACTTGACATATTCTAAATATGATAGTATATTGTATATAAATAGGAGACAAACAATGAATACTCAAATAAACATAGCTTTGCCCAAAGAATGGAAAGAAGAGTTAGAGAGACTTGCAAGAGTTTTTTCTGTTGAGGAAGAAAGTACACTAACTTATCTTGATTTAATTAGACGAGCTATTAAAGAAAAATATGGATTAGAAGAAACAGAAAAATGAGTGAATATAAGTCAACATCACATTGCAAGTATTTGTGTCAATATCACATTATTTTCTGTCCAAAGTTTCGATATTCTGTTTTAAAGGGGAATATCGAAACCAGTTTGAAAGAAATATTTATAGATGTGGCAAATAGATATGAATACGAAATAATACAGATGGAAGTAATGCCAGACCACATTCATATATTTGTTAGTGCTAAACCGACTGTTGCTCCAATAGACATAGTAAGAGTTTTTAAAAGTATTACTGCTATCGAACTGTTTAAGAAATACCCAAAGTTAAAATCTTTTTATGGTAGATGTGGTTCTCTTTGGTCAGTAGGTAAATTCATATCCACGGTTGGGAATGTTTCTGCCGAAACAATCAAGAAATATATTGCAGACCAAAAGGGGAAGTAAAATATGTTGGTACAAAGAGGCTATAAATACAGGATTTTACCGACTAAAGAGCAAGAGGAATCCTTGCTTCAATGTGGCGGTAATGCCAGATTCTTATGGAACTATGCCCTCAAAACAAACCAAGATTATTATAAAGAAACTGGTAAATTTAAATTTTATCACGAATTAGCCGTTTCGTTACCAAAACTTAAAGAAGAGTACACTTTCCTTAAGGAATCATTTTCACAATCTTTACAAATGGTTTTACGACAATTTGATAAGGCGTTGAAAGATTCATTTAAGAAAGAAAAAGGATTCCCCTCTTTTAAAAAGAAAATGTTGTTAAACGATAGTTTTACATGCCCTCAAAAATGGCGATTGGGAAAAGGTTTTGTTTTCATACCTAAAATTGGAGAAGTAAAGTGGACAAAACACAGAGCCATGAAAGGCAAACCTAAAGCAATCACGATTTCACAAGATGGTGATAAGTGGTATTGTTCCGTTTTGTGTGAATATACCATACCAGATAAAGCAAAAGAATGTGATAATATTGTTGGTTGTGACGTTGGTTTAAAAGAGTTTGCAATATTGTCTGATGGAACTGTCATAAGCAACCCCAGACATACTAAAAAATATGAAAATAAGTTGGCAAAAGAACAAAGGAAACTTAGCAAGAAACAAAAGGGGAGTAAAAACAGGTTTAAACAAAGGCTTAAAGTTAGAAAGATTCACAACAAAATAAGAGATATACGTAAGGATTTTCTGCACAAAACCTCTAATTCGATAGCCAAGAATTATGATGGGATTTTTGTAGAAGATTTAAACATTAAAGGGATGATGAAAAATCATTGTTTAGCTAAGTCAATCGGCGATGTTTCATGGTCGGAGTTCAATAGACAACTTGAATACAAATGCAAATGGAGTTTTAAGTATTACCTTAAGATTGACAGATTTTTTCCATCAAGCAAAACATGCTCAAACTGCGGATATGTTCAAGAAATGCCTTTAAGTAAAAGAATTTTTGATTGTCCAAATTGCGGCATCTCTATAGATAGAGATTTAAATGCATCTCTAAATATTAGAAATATAGGAATAAATACGCTGGGGCACAGCGGAATTAACGCTTGTGGAGATAGTTCGTTAGAGCTGTCGTTGAAACAAGAAAAAGAATGCTTAGAAAACTAAGCAGAAGCCACGGGGCTTGCCCTGTGGAGTGTCACTGGATTCATGGTTTATATCTCCCAGCTGAGAAAACCGTTTGATCTTTAGTCAAACAGTAGTTCACATTAAGCCGGGTTCCTCGGTGATCTAAATAGCTATCTGTCTTTTAAGTTAGATCATCTTTTTATTGGGTTTCTGGAAAAACCGGGATAAATACTAATTGTGCATGAATAGTACTATCAAAAAACTGTTAAGTGCATAAATGTTAAAAAAATATTTAACAAAACAACAATAAACAAGAGATAAAAACAAAAGATGATTACAAACTTCTCAGATAAAAAACTTACCAAGAAGTGGGGACCAGTTCTTGCTAAAGGTAGTCCTATTCAAGGCGCTCTTATCAAGACGACCTTATCCCGCGTTCTTGAAAACACCGCCCGCGATTTGAAGCGCAAGGGCCTATTGATTTGTGAAAATACCACGTTCCCTTCATTGGGCAACGTGAATCACTCAATCGGCTCCCCCGCTACCACGGTTGCGACTCCTACAAATCAGGGCAATTACCTGAACGGTCACCCAGCCACATTGGCTACGATCGTTTTGCCTGTTCTTCGCCGGTCATTTCCTGAGCTAATTGCTCACGAACTAGTCGGTGTGCAGGCTATGAACGGCCCAATCGGCTTCGTTCTTGCTCTACGCGCTCGCCTGAATAACAATGGTTGGGTTGGTAGTGGTACAGGTGAAACAACTGCAGAAATTGGTTTCGATCCAATTGATGCTTCTTACACCGGTTCTCCTCGGCTATCAACCAGCTGGTTGAACAACAGCGATCAGCCTTATGACTCCCAGTCACTAAATGCAACTGGTGACACAGCTGTTTTCCAAGACGCCGTCGTTAATGGTCTTGGTAGTGGCAGTGATGATGTTACTGGCGACGAACTCGCTGGTGTGCTCGGGTTTGAAGGTGCCTCGGCCGTTCGTGGCCCTGGTGGGATTGATCCTGCAAACCGCCGCCTAGGTGTTGGTGCTGAAAATACCCTAGAAGTTCAGTATGCAAACCTGTTCAATGGTACTTATCCTACAGTCAACTTCGGCTTCGAACGTAAGGAAGTCGTTGCTCGTACTCGTAAGCTAGGTGCCCACTGGTCTCCTGAACTTGCCGAAGATATGGAAGTCATGCAGTCCATTAACGTGGAAACTGAACTGATCAATATCCTTACCTTCGAAATTGGCGCGGAAATTGACCGCCAAATCCTAACCGAGCTGATCAAGCTGGCGGTTGTTGGTGGTGGTGTGGAAAGCATTGATGCACATGACTATTCTGGTTTCGACCAGCACGCTCGTGTGATTGCTCTACTTTCCAAGGTCAATGCTGTGGCAAACCAAATCGCGATTGATACCCGCCGGGCGGCTGGCAACTTCGTGATTGCTTCGCCTAAGATTTGTTCTATCCTAAGCGTGCTTGGTATGAACAAGTATGTGAGCAATAGCACTGGTATGCCTTCAGTTCCTGCAAGCGCAGTTGGTGCCCTCCAGAAGGTCGGCCTGATCAATGATGGCCAGCAGCTTCTACTCCGTGATACCTATGCCAAGGTGGATTACTTCCTAGTTGGTTACAAGGGTACTCACCCAGCAGATGCCGGTCTGATCTACTGCCCTTACATTCCAATCGAACTGGCCAAGGTTCCATCTCGTGTGGATACCTTCACCATGGAAATTGGTGCACGGACCCGCTACGGCATGGTCTCCAACCCACTAGAAGGTTCTCAGTACTACAAGCTAGTCGTTGTGCGTAACGCAGATGACTTCTTGAAGGGTGCTAACCTGACAGTTACTACAACTCCCTAATCGATTAAACGGTTAAAGACGTTGACAAAGCCGGCCAATTGGCCGGCTTTTTTTGTCTAAGTTATTGCAATTTATTGAAGCTGGCAATCACTGAAGATGATTGCCATTCTCTCAACGAGAGATTGGTTCCTAATTCATCGACCAAACGTGCTTGCCTTACGGCATATCCAGAGGT
>JGI24711J26586_10000927_pt1 | contig 23028 bp, 21 predicted proteins | sample BioPla3DNA1_FD_26586 | JGI IMG/M metagenome (IMG submission 26586)
GTTCTCCTGCAACAATAATATAGCCGTTCCCCTGACTTTTTACTATAATAGGCTGAACAACGCCATGCTCCTTGATTGATTCAGCAAGGGCTTCAAGCCTCTCTTTGTCGAATACCTTTCTCGGTTGTTGGCTATTGGGCTCTATTTGAGTTATCTTAAGCTCCAGAACACTATTCCTTGCTTCTTCAAGAGAATTTGTTGAACTGATTAATGCACCTAACCCTTTTCCTAGACCTTTCTTCATTTATATTTCCTCCGAGCTCATTATTACTTCTTCAGCCAAGTCCATGTAGCATTCTGCGCCTCTGGATTTTTCATCATACAGTATAATAGGAAGTCCATGGCTGGGAGCCTCACTAAGGCGAACATTCCGCGGAATGATGGTACGATATACCTGATTTCCGAAATACTTCTTGACCTCTTCAACCACTTGTATGGAGAGGTTTGTCCGACCATCGAACATTGTTAAAACTACACCCTCAACCCGAAGATTTTTGTTAAGATGCTTTTGCACAATTTGAACTGTGTTCATTAGCTGGCTCAGGCCCTCAAGTGCATAATATTCACACTGGATAGGCACAAGAATTGTATTTGCAGCAGTTAAGGCGTTTACTGTTAACAGGCCTAATGAAGGAGGACAATCGATAATTATGTAATCAAACAGATTTTCAATTTCCTCAAGAGCCTGTTTTAATCTCGTCTCTCTAGAAAGCACAGAAACTAGCTCAACCTCAGCACCTGCAAGATTTATATTGGAGGGTGAAATGTATAGTCCTTTAATCTGTGTCTCTAGCCAGGTATCCTTAATAGGATATTCGTTAATAATAGTATCATATATTGAACTATTAATGGTGTTTTTATCTATGCCAAGACCACTTGTTGTATTGCCCTGGGGATCAATATCAATAACAAGAACCTTCTTGCCCTTTACCGCCAGACAAGCACTTAAATTTACTGATGTTGTTGTTTTCCCAACACCACCCTTTTGATTGGCAATTGCAATAATCTTAGCCATATAGCACCTCATTATAATAAATTCCAGAATAGAAATGATATATCTGCCCTAAGCATTACTTTTAATTATACCACAATTATTATTACAAACAACAATTGTAGGGGAAGATTGTTTCACGTGAAACATTAAACCATATTCTTTCTTAATTATGTTCATAAGAAAACGGGCAAAGACTCTTCTTTTGCCCGTTTTCTTCATTCTTGTTGGTTCTTTTTTTGTTAGATTCTTATTCTAGTTAGTTTCTTTTCTTCGTCTTTACTTCGTTTATTGCAATAGCTAATAAAATATTTGTATTCGTGTTGGGTGCTGCGTTTTGTTACATTGAATTAGTAGTATATTATTCTACATTAAATTACAATATTAATATTATTGTGTCTGATACATTCCTTTTTTATTCATATAACTGAAAATCTTTTCTCCGTGCTGCTGCTCCTCCTTTTGTATATGGTTTAGAACATTTCTAATCTGTGGATCCTTAAATTCGAATATTGCAGTATCATAAGTTCCAGATACGTATTTTTCTGTTGATAACATATCAATGCAAAGATCCTTATCAGAATTNTTGTAGTTTTGAGTGCCCCCTTGAGGCATAAAGCTTCCTTTTGCTTGTTGTTGCATTTGTTGCTGCTGTTGTTGTTGCATTTGCTGCTGAGGCTGTTGCATCTGCTGCTGTTGTTGCTGGCCTCCACCTTGCTGATTCATCTGAGGAACCTGTCCCGATAAAAGCTGATTAATTGTATTTAGATGCTCCCGTTCAATATTAGCGTTACTGTTAAATAAGTCCTTCAATTCTTGATCCTGAGCCAAGCTAGAATAATTAGTATACTTTTGAATGCAGATTTCCTCATGGGTTCTCAGGTCCTCAAGTAAATATCGTTCTTTTGTTGATAAATTCATTTTTATACACCTCCAAATATATAGTATCTTCATTGAATAAAATCTTATCCATAAGTATTTATTTATTTTTACCTTTTTATGCAGATGATTATTATATATCATCCTACTTATTTCAAAAGAAAAACGTTTTTGTGATATAATTTATTGTATTGTGAAATGAGGTGATTGTTTGGTAATTGATTTTCATACACATGTNTTTCCAGATAATATAGCAAAGAGAGCAATTGAGAAGCTTACAATTAATATAGAGAATATTTATGAGCCTGTACATGATGGCACCCTTTCGGGCTTATTAAAAAACATGGATAACTGGAGTATTGATATTTCAGTAGTTCAGCCCGTTTTAACTAATTCGTCACAGGTAATCAGCATTAATGAATTTGCAAGAAATATTTGTTCAGAGAGAATTATATCCTTCGGAGCTATTGATCCCCATTCAAAGGATTATAAAAGTCAGATAGATTTCGTTGTAGATTTAGGATTAAAGGGACTAAAGTTTCATGCTGAATATCAGAACTTCATAGTTGATGATAATAATATGCTTAAGATATATGATTATGCTTTAAGTAAAGAATTAATTATTTTACATCACGCAGGCTTTGACCCTGGTTTTTCACCACCCTTTAAAAGCACTCCACAGCAATTTGCAAACATTGTTGATGCAATGCAAGGAGGCATAATTATTGCCGCACATTTTGGCGGCCATGCACAATGGGACGATGTAGAAAAACATCTAGCCGGAAGGAATATATATCTTGATACCTCAATGGGATTTGAATATTTCTCACATGAACAATTTATTAGAATAGTAAGAACTCACGGAGCAGACAAGGTATTATTCGGATCTGACTCCCCCTGGAGTAATGCAAAAACTGAAATCGAGCATTTAAATACGCTCCCCCTTTCACAAAGGGAGAAGGATGATATATTATTTGGTAATGCAAAGAGATTACTTAAGTTATAAATTAAGATTTGTCTTCTTATCTATTTTGGGAATCCTGTTATAAAATCTAGAATTTCGAACAGGTGCCAGATAGGATAAAACCTTGTTATTAAAAATCTTGACATACATTATGGTGATAGGATGGTAATTATGGAAAAAAGTTATATTTATGAGGTTACACCGGATCTTTCTGATTTAAACGAAAATGGTTTTTTAAAGCCTTATGCCTACCAGAACCTTTTTGCAAAAATAGCTGAAGAGCACTTAAGTAAAATAAACCTGAATATGGATACCACAATAAAATACAATCTCGCCTGGGCACTAATATCTTTATCCTTTGAAATAGTATCTCCCGTCAGAGGCATAGGAAAGCTCTTTGCTCAGACATGGCACTCAGGTAAGAAGGGGCCCTATTACAGGCGTGAGCTGGTCTTTAAAAATTCAGAGGGTGATATTCTTTTTCAGGGCTCAACCTTCTCAATACTTCTTGATTTGAACACCAGGGCTGTTTATAGGAAGAAGGAGACTCCTTTTCCTATCGGTGCACCTATAGAGGAAATCACAATAAAGGCGCAGCCTACATTTAAGTCAGATATAGAGTTTACTGAAGTAGAGAAAAGAAAGGTATATAACAGCCATATTGATTGTCTGGGACACGTTAACAATATCAGGTACGGAGAATTTGCCTACGATGCCCTCACAGAGGATGAAAAGAATAATCTAGAGAATCTAAAACGATATGAGATTTACTTTTTATCTGAGCTTAGGAGTAATGAAAATTTTTCCATTATGCGAGCATATATTAATGATAATGATAACAGTATTATCTTCAGAGGGACAAACCTTTCAAGGGATCAGCACTCCTTTGATGTAATAATGAGCTTTAAATAAAATTAGTCCTGTTGTTTACACAGCAGGACTAAATCTCTACTAAATATGGCAGCTGGCTGCAACTCGCTCTAATTTTCTACATACTTAAACACAGAACCATGGTTTATTTCAGACAACCCCATCATCTTTGATGAAGAATGAGCGTCAAAAACATAAACATACTGCCCATCGTAAGTATTCATTGTAAGCTTGCTATCCTTGATTTCATAGGTACCAATTCCTAAATAGCTGCTGAGAGGTGAAGAGCTGAACATGAAGGTTCCATCTGAATCTAGAAAAGTCAAACATTTGTGACACAACTTCAGATAAAATTCTCTAAATAAAGCTGAGGGTTCTATTTATTAATATTTATTGTTTTGTCAAGAAAGAACGCGATAGCAATCCTTGATTAAATAGTAATTATCATCCTAGACAGTTTTAAATTATATATTATTACAACAATAGAACTAATAATGATGTGAACAAAAACTATAAATATCAATAGCAGTCTTAANTAAATAAAAAGTCGGACGACAGAAATCAAATNCTTTGACTTCTACCTCCGACATCATACCTTTCTTAATGCGCCGCGGATCTGTCTCCGGGCTGTTGGTCTTACGGTCTTTAGACGAGGAAGGCGCCTCCTGTCTCGCGCTTAGAAATCCAGGTCGCTTACCTTCTTTGCATACTTTTGGATGAACTCTCTCCTGGGCTCAACCTTTTCACCCATTAACACAGTTAGAACATCATCTGTGACAACATGATCTTCCACATCCACCTTCAGAATCTGGCGGGTTTCAGGATTCATGGTTGTTTCCCAGAGNTGTTCTGAGTTCATTTCACCTAGACCTTTAAAGCGCTGTAGGGTGATGCTNCTATCATTTCTGTCCCAGCCCTTTTCAGCTAAAAGCTTATCTAATTCACGTTCATTATATACATAGAATTCTTCTTTGCCCTTCTTTACCTTAAAAAGAGGCGGCTGAGCAATATATACATGACCGTTATCAACAAGAGGCCTCATATACCTGTAGAAGAATGTCAGCAGCAATGTTCTGATATGCTTACCATCTACGTCTGCGTCGGCCATAATAATTACCTTATGGTAGCGAAGCTTTGACAAATCCATTTCATTTGCAAATCCGGCCCCCAATGCTGTTATTACCGGACTGAGCTTTTCATTACCGTAAACTTTATCTTCTCTTGCTTTCTCAACATTAAGCATTTTACCCCAAAGAGGTAGAATAGCCTGGAATCTTCTGTTTCTGCCTTGTTTAGCACTACCTCCTGCAGAGTCTCCCTCAACAATGAATATTTCACATTTTGAAGCGTCCTTTTCTGAACAGTCAGCAAGCTTTCCGGGTAGTGTTGTGGATTCTAAAGCAGACTTTCTCTTTGTCATTTCCCTTGCTTTTCTTGCAGCCTCCCTGGCCCTGAATGAGAGCAAGGTTTTCTCAATAATAATCTTCGCTATCTTGGGGTTCTCTTCTAAAAAGTATGCCAACTTTTCTGTTACNGCGCCTTCTGTAAAGGATCTTATATCAGCATTACCAAGCTTTGTCTTAGTTTGGCCCTCAAATTGAGGATTCTGTAACCTGACACAAACAATAGCAGTTAATCCTTCTCTTATATCCTCTCCGGACAGATTTTTATCGTTTTCCTTCAACTGACCCGTTTTTCTTGCATAATCATTTACAACCTTGGTAATACCACTTTTAAAACCTGTAATATGGGTTCCGCCTTCAGTGGTGTTAATATTATTGGCGTAGCCATAAGTATTCTCGTTAAAGGAATCTGTATATTGCATTGCAACTTCGAGCTCTACCCCATCTTCCTTTGACTCAAAATAGATAACTTCAGGATGAATTGCCTCTTTATTCTTATTAATATACTCAACAAAGGAGCTGATTCCACCATCGTAGTGAAGAACAACCTTATTCTGTTCTTCTTCTCTGTCATCAATAAGTGTAATTGTAATAAACTTATTTAAGAAGGCCATCTCTCTGAAACGCTTTAACAGAATATCAAAATCATAAACTGTCTCTTCGAAGATTTCGGCATCGGGCTTAAAGGTAGTTTTTGTTCCCGAAAACTCAGGCGAGCATTCGTCTACAACCTCAACATCAGTAACTGGCTTACCCTTTTCGTAGCATTGCTTATAAACCTTACAGTCACGGGATACCTCTACTTCCATCCATTCAGAAAGAGCATTAACAACAGCAGCACCCACACCGTGCAGACCGCCTGAAACCTTATAGCCATCTCCGCCGAACTTTCCGCCGGCATGAAGCATAGTATGAACAACCTGCATAGTAGGAATCTTTAATTTAGGATGTATTCCTGTTGGGATACCGCGACCGTTATCTAATACTGTAACACTGTTATCCTTATTCAAAACAATCTCGATTTTGTCACAGTAACCAGCTAATGATTCATCTATACTATTATCAACAATTTCATATACCAGATGATGAAGTCCTCTCGAAGAGGTGCTACCGATATACATACCCGGCCTTTTTCTAACAGCCTCTAATCCTTCCAATACTTGAATCTGTTCTTCATTGTATCCATTATGATTATTTATTTCAGACATTAAATCGGTTCCTCCTGTAATCATCAGCTATTTTTGCAACGCGTTTTTTTAAAGTATTTGACGATATGGGAGATAAAAAAACCTTTTGCTTTCCCTCCGTCAATGCTACTATAAAGGATTTTGGAATATCTGTGCCCACTGTTCTAACTATTCCACTTTCCTCACTTTTCTTTAAGAATTCTCTTGTATTATTAGAAGTTGTAGTTTTTTCGATATCCATGATTGCAACAATATCATCAAAAAAAACAACCTCTTCCTCACCTATATGTAAATACAAAATTATCACCTTCTCAATTTTATTCTAGTTTTTAATTAAGGTCAACTTTGGAAGAAATTATACCTTTTTCTATGAAAAACTTTTTAATATTACGATTTTTCATATCATGGTATGAAAGCTCATCGGTTGTTGTAATGATTGTTTGAACATCCATCAACCCTTTTAATAAATATTCCTGGCGGCTCTGATCTAGCTCAGACATTACATCATCCAATAAAAGTACGGGCTTTTCTCCCTTTATGTTCTCTACATAGAATAATTCTGCAATTATAAGTGACAGGGCCAAGGTTCTTTGTTGTCCTTGAGAGCAGTATTGTCTTGAACTCATCTCATTTAACAATATCTCAAAATCATCTCTGTGAGGGCCATATATACATTGTCCAATATGCTTTTCCTTTTCCAGCCCTTTTATAAGTTCTTCAGATAACCTGCTAATAAAAAACTCCTGGTCTGCATCTTCAGCAAAGCTGCAGTATGTTTTATATGTCATGTCAGATTCTTCTAAATTACCGGTTATGCTTTTTATCTCTCTTTTCATATACGCATTCAGCTCATTTATGGCTTTCATCCGGTAGTATGCAATCTTTCCACCATAATTAGAAATTTGTTCGTTCCAAACAGGAATTGTGTCTCCGAATTTATCCTTTTTCTCGTTTTTCAATGCAATAGATTTATTCTTTATAAGAGTATTGTATCTTTTTAAAAAATGAAGATACTGCCTGTTTGTCTGGCAAAGGAATATGTCTATAAATCTTCTTCTTACAGCAGGTGATCCTTTGATCACTTCCAATGTTTCAGGAGAGAAGAAAATCATATTGAGTGTTCCTAATATATCTGAAAGCTTCTCTCTTTTTACGCCGTTAATCTCGGCGTATTTGCCTCTTTCTAGAATATATTTTACTGAAATTGTATTGTCCCTGCCTGCAATTGTAGCAGTCAAATTTACTTCGAAGCCATTGGATTCATGGCGAATTAAATCACGATAATTATTGGTTCTGTGTGATTTTCCAGTAGCTGATATATAGAGTGCCTCTAAGATATTTGTCTTACCCTGAGCATTTTGACCATATAAAATATTAATGCCCTCTCCAAAATTAATAGTCTGTTTATTATAATTTCTGAAGTTGATTAATTCTAATTGCTTTACGGTCAATTTCTCTCACCATTATGAACAACCTTAAACTCATGGCCGTTTACAGTTACTATATCACCATGTCTTAGTTTTCTTCCGCGACGGTGTTCCTCTTCATTATTAACAAATATCTCATATTCTAAAACAAGATACTTTGCTTCCCCACCAGAGGAAGCAATATTTGCAAGCTTTAAAAACTGATCAAGCCTTATATATTCAGTTGTAATTTTAATTTCCTTCATAAAAACCTCTATGCGTTTTTCATTCTTACAGGCAAGATAAGGTATGTATATCTGTCATTTTCCTCTGATGTTATGATACATGGCCCCACTGGTGAAGTAAAAGAGATTCTAATTTTTTCCTCATCAATTACTCTTAAGGCATCAATAAAATATCTAGGATTAAACCCAATAACAAGAGGAGCACCATCATTACTGATAGTAATTTCCTCCTTTGAGATACCTATATCGGTAGTTGAAGAAATAACAACAGTATCATCATTAATGGTGAACTTTACAGGAAAACGTTTATCCTCACTTGTTATAAGAGAAGCTCTTTCTATGCTGTCAATAAGATCCCTGGTATTAACTGTGATAATTGTTTCAAACTGAGAAGGAATATAGCTTCGGTAATTCATAAAATCTCCATCCAGGACATTGGATGAAATTCTGCATTCCTTCAGAATAAATGAAATAATATTTCCGGATAATGAAACTGTTACAGAATCATCATTTGCATCTAATATTTTCATTACCTCACTCATATTCTTACCGGGAACAACAACAGAAAAATTAACATCTTCCTTTATCAATGTATTGCTTACAGCCATTCTGAATCCGTCCAATGCAGCGATGGTAACCTCACTGTTTTCTACTTCTATCAAAACACCTGTCATGATTTTTCTATTTTCATCAGAGCCAACCGCAAAGATTGTCTGTTTGATTATATCTTTAAGGGCAGTCTGGGAAATAGTAAAGGACAACTCTTCTTTCTCATATATTGGAGGCATTGGGTATGATTCAGCATCCAAACCCACGATTTCAAAATATGTGGTTAAGCATTCTATCTTTACTCTGTAATTATTTGTTACCTCAATATAAACAGGAGCATCCGGAAGCTTTCTGATTATTTCACCAAAAATCTTGGCATTGACAACTATAGATCCTTTTTCCTTAATATCAGCTTCTAAATTGTATTCAACGGCAAAATCAAAATTATTACCTATAAGCTTTAATAAATCTCCAGCCTCTAAGTATATACCTTCAAGAACAGGCTGTGTTGCCTTTGGCATGATAGCTCTTTGAACAACATTTATGGCTTCAAGCAGATTTTGTTTAGGAACGATAAGCTTCATCTTTTTATCTCCTTCTTTATATTATTTTATTTTTAGTAACAGTAGTAATAAGTGCTGTTGATAGTGTTGAAAACTATGTCAAATTATTGAGGATCTTAGCTTTCATCATGTTAATAAGTCTGTTAATAAAGAGTGAACATATTTGTATAACTTTTAAATATTAAAAACATCTTTTCTATCAACATAAATTAATCAACATATACACAGAAATGTGGGGATTACTGTTGTCCTTTTTCCAATCTACTGTTTTCCTGTAATATTTCGCCTTATTTCTGTAATAGCTCGTCTTAACTCAGCACTTTTATCAATCTCGCTGGATATCTTGTCGTAAGCATGCATAACAGTTGTGTGATCCCTTCCTCCAAATGCCTGCCCAATCTTTGGAAGTGACATATTTGTTAATTCTCTGCACAGATACATGGCCACCTGGCGTGGATAAGATATATCCCTTGATCTTTTTTGAGATATTATTTGATCCGGGGATATATCATAATATCTGGAGACAACCTTCATTATAGTTTTATAATTAATATCTACAGCATTGATTCCTGAGATAATCTCCTTTAAGCAGTCCTTAGCAAGGTCTAATGTTATAGGAGATCCTGTTAGCGAAGCATATGCAATAACTCTGTTCAAAGCTCCTTCAAGTTCTCTAATGTTGGACTCAATATTGTCAGCAATATAGACTAAAACCTCNTGGGGAATATCATAATTCTCCAGCTGAGACTTCTTTNCAAGTATAGCAATTCTGGTTTCAATATCAGGGGCCTGAATATCGACAGGTAATCCCCATGCAAATCTTGAACGCAGTCTTTCTTCAAGAGTGAGAATATCCTTTGGCGGCTTGTCACTAGAAATCACAATCTGCTTATTTAACTCATAAAGAGCATTNAAGGTGTGGAAGAATTCTTCCTGGGTCCTTTCCTTGCCTCCAATAAATTGAATATCATCTATCAGAAGAACATCAATGCTTCTGTATTTGCTTCTGAACTCTTCGTTCCTGTCATCTCTGATGGCATTAATAAGATCATTTGTAAATTTTTCAGAGGATGTATACAGAACTTTAGAATCCTTATTATTCTCTAAAATATAATGGCCTATAGCATGTAAAAGATGAGTTTTTCCAAGACCAACCCCCCCATAAATAAAAAGAGGGTTATGGGAGGTTGCCGGAGCTTCGGCAACGGCGAGGGCAGCTGCGTGAGCAAGCTGGTTGCCATTTCCCTTTACAAAGGTATCAAAGGTATATTTGGGATTTAAAATGGACAGTTTTTGTGAACCGTCATTATCTGCAGTATTTGTCTCAGCAGGATCTGAGGGATATTCCGAGGAATTCAATACTAAGTCTAAATCTAAATCACGGTTTGTTACATATTTAACAGAGTTTTTTATAAGATCATAGTATCTTGATTTAATTAATCCTAAATTATAATCAGAGGGTACTTCGAGAACGAGGCAATTATTGTTAATTGATAAAGGTATAAGCGTCTCTATCCATGTAGAGAAACTGACACTAGTCATCTCCGCCTCAAGTAATTTCATGACATTTTGCCATGTTTCATTCAAATTAGACGCCATTAGAAATTCCTCCATGTACTAAATAAGAGCTTGTTTCACAAATATTGTATCTCAAAAAATGTTAAAATAATAAAAAAATAAGGTTTAGTAAAAATTCCATAATAAAAAACGAAGAACCCTCGCCATTTAAGACGGGGACACTCTCGATACTTAATATCGTAATAATAAATATATCAAAATTCAAAGATTCTTTCAACAATAATATTACTACATCTTGACTTTATCAAAGGATAGGTTATATAATATTGAATGCTGTCTTTACAATTAGTTAAAAGATTTATTAATTTTATGATAAAAAAATACTGAACGGGGGTGCCAGATATGATTCGTACCTATCAGCCTAAGAAAAGGCAAAGAAAAAAAGAACATGGTTTCAGAAAAAGAATGAAGACTGCTAATGGAAGAAAAGTTTTAAAGAGAAGAAGAGCAAAAGGCAGAAAAAGACTGACTGCATAAGACCATTAAATTGGTCTTTTCTTCTATTTGGTAATGATTTATTATATTATAATAAGAATATTATTTTTTAAGAGCTGAAAAAAGGTCAATAATGGATATGAGGAATATAAGAAAAGAAGAGTGAGGATGAAGCCTGTTTTAACAAAAAACAAGGAATTTCATAGAGTTTACAGCAAAGGAAAGTATGCGGCTTCTACTACCTTAGTCGTCTATTATATTAAGAATAGACTGGACTATACTAGGATTGGTATAACAGCAAGTAAAAAAGTCGGAAACGCTGTAAAAAGGAACAGGATGCGAAGACTTATTAAAGAAAATATCAGACAACTTTTTTACAAACTGCCAAAAGGAATAGATTTAGTCCTGGTAGCTAGAAAATCAGATTCCCAGGCGACTTTTGATACAGTTGGTAAAGAAATGAGGTATCTTTTTTATAAGTTAGGTCTATTAGAGAAGGAAAGCCAATGATTAAAAAGCTAATAATCAGTATCATAAAGTTTTATAGGCAATCTCTGTCCCCATTGAAAAGAACTCCGACATGCAGATTTTATCCAACCTGTTCCCAGTATGCCCTTGAGGCCGTAACAAAGTACGGAGCTTTAAAAGGAACATATTTGGCTATAGTTAGAATACTAAAGTGTCATCCCTTCCATCCCGGAGGATATGACCCTGTAAAATAGAAATGAGGAAAGATCAATGAGTGCACTACTAGGATTAATTGGCAAATTATTTGGTAGATTAATGTTATTTATATATAGTACGATTGGAGCTAATAACTATGCTCTTTCTCTGGTGATAATGACATTAATCTACAAACTATTAACTTTACCTCTTTCCATTAATCAAGCGAAATCTTCACAGAAAATGAAGGAATGGCAGCCAGAGCTCCAAAGAATCCAGGAAAGATATAAAAATGATAAGCAAAGGCTTCAGGAGGAGCAGGCTAAATTTTATGAGGAAAAGGGATATAACCCCATGAAAGGGTGTCTTCCTATGTTGATACAATTCCCCATAATTATTGCTCTTTTCTATGTTATCAGAATGCCAATGGCATACATGATGAAAACACCTGCAGCTGCTGTTACTCATATGGTTATTCAATCTGTTGAAGAAGGCTATTTAAACGAAAATACTTTAAAGGACTTTACTTTTAAAGAAATCAAAGAACTTCAAAACAAAGACGATAGTACTGTTTTATATCTTCAAGAAACATATAAGTCATTGACAAAAAAGGATCCATATATAGAGATAAAGGTACTAGAAGTAGCTAACAGATATCCTGAAATAGTTAATGAGAATTTTTACCTTTCTCAAGAGCAGAAGGATGTACTTTTAGGACTGGATTTGAGAATGTTTAAGGTATTTAATCTTGGTGTTAAGCCAACATTTGAATTAGCCAAGATCAAAGAGGATCCGGCAACATTTCTGCCGCCATTACTTCTATTATTGATTGCGGTGGCAACAACATATTTTACTTCTTTGTTACTTATGGGAAACCAACAGCTACAAGCTAAGGATAAGGATGGTAATCCTGTTAATACCGGATGTGCAGGAAAGGCTATGCTTTGGATGAGCCCTATAATGACGCTTGTCATTGGTTCTCAAACGCCTAGTGGATTAGCAGTTTATTGGACAATTAATAATATAATTAGCTTTGCTCAGCAAAAGGTAATCAATAATATTTATAGTAAAAATGATGACAATCAGCAGGATAAGGCAGAACAAAGGGACACTAAAGGACAACTTAACAGCAATGACCCGAAAGGTTCTAAAAAGCAGCTCAGCATAGAATCAAAAAATGGGTCAAACCACCAACACAAACCAAAAGCCCAGAAGGAGGAGAAGAAGAGTGCAAAGGTCCGTAACAAAAGAGGCAAAAAGCGTAGATGAAGCGATACGACTTGCTTGTGAAGAATTAGATGTAGTAGAAGACGATGTAGAAATTGAAATAATAAATGAAGGAAACAAGGGATTATTAGGTATTATCGGAAGCAAGAATGCAGTAGTTAAGGTCACAAAAAAGGCCGGAATTGATGATGTAATCGTTGATTTTCTAAGACCAATATTTGAACACATGGATATTACAGCTCAGTTGGATATTATCCATGAAGAAAATCAAATAACTGTTAATCTGACAGGAGATGATGTTGGAATTGTAATAGGAAGAAGGGGTGAAACCCTAGATTCATTACAATATCTTTTAAGCCTGGTAGTTAACCGCAGCTCAGATGAATATATTCGTGTAATCATGGATGTTGCAGGATACAGGAAAAAAAGGGAACAGACCCTTGTCAGACTTGCGAATCGCATGGCAGACAAGGTTACAAGATATCGTAAGAGTATGACATTAGAGCCTATGAATCCTTATGAAAGAAGAATAATTCATTCTACTTTACAGGGACACAGGTATGTAGATACTGAAAGTATAGGCGAGGATCCGAACCGCAAGGTTGTTGTCCGATACAAGGCAAATTATTAACAGGAATACGGGGCTGTCTTAAAAATTACGATTTTGAGACAGCCTATTTAAATTATATAAAGAAAAAGGAAGCATTAAAGGAATTACCATGATAAACGACACAATTGCCGGTATTTCAACAGCTGTAGGAAATTCAGGAATCTCTGTTATTCGTATGAGTGGTCCTGAAGCTGTTTTGATAGCTGACAGATTATTTAAAGGGAAGAAGAGGGTTTCCGAACAGGAATCCCACACAGTTCAATATGGAAAAATACTTTTCCCGGAAACAGGTGAGAGTATTGATGAGGTTCTTCTGACCAAAATGAAGGCTCCCAGGACCTACACCCGAGAGGATGTGGTGGAGATATCCAGCCATGGCGGTTATACCATAGCAAGAGCCTTGTTGAATCTTCTTTATGAAAATGGAGCCAGACCTGCAGAGGCAGGAGAATTTACAAAAAGAGCATTTTTAAACGGTAGGATAGACTTATCTCAGGCTGAAGCAGTTATGGATATAATTCAGGCAAGAACTGAAAGAGTTTCCAAGGTTGCAATAAAACAGCTTGAAGGAGATGTATCCCAAAGGCTCAACCAGATAAGGGAGAGCATAATTCTGCTCCTTTCAGGAATTGAGGTTAACTTAGATTATCCGGAGTATGATGCTGAAGAGGTCACCATAAACCAGATAGAACAAGAAACCGAAAAAATAATAAAAGAGCTGGATAACCTTATTAAAAGCTTCAGATTCGGAAAGCTCTTAAGAGAGGGTATGGAGGTTGTAATAGCCGGTAAGCCAAATGTGGGTAAGTCATCACTTATGAACAGGCTTACAAGAAAGAACAAATCCATAGTAACCGATATTCCCGGCACAACAAGGGATGTTATCGAAGATTATATCAATATTAAAGGCATTCCGGTAAAGCTTCTGGATACTGCAGGAGTAAGATCAACCCATGATATTGTAGAACAGCAGGGAGTGGAAAGAAGCTTAAAGGCCATTTCAGATGCGGATCTCATTATTGTTATTTTTGATAGCTCAAGAGAAATTGGCGGGGAGGATCAGTCAATAATTAATAAAGCAAAGGAAGAGCAAAAGCCATACATTCTATGCTTTAACAAAATTGACCTTATAGAGGATGAAGAAAAACTGGAAGCTCTGAAGATGGAAAATCCTCATGCCAAATTTATATCCATTACGGAGGATGCCGGAATAGAAAAGATCGAGGAAAGTATTTTCAATTTTGCAACAGAAAACAACCAGGACATAGATAACCAAGTTCTTATCACCAATGCAAGACATGAGCATCAGCTAAAAAGGGCAAAGGAGTATTTAGAGACTGTTTTATCAAATTGCAAAATGAGGATGACTTTAGACATATTGGCATTGGATCTTAAGGCCTCTCTCGAGGAGCTCGGAAAAATAACAGGACACCATGCAGATGAGGATGTTGTAAATGCAATATTTGCAAGGTTCTGCCTAGGTAAGTAATATAGAGACAAGAGGACTCTGTTAACTAAGTATGAAGAAATGAGGCCTATCGACTCGCTTGTAGTATCCTGTAACTGCCAATCAGATATTAATTCATCAGTCCTCTTGTCACACCCTGTCATCTAGGAGGAAAATTATATGCCTAATAACCATGTAGCAGTTGTAAAATAAATCATTAATGCTACTGCGTCAACAATAGATAGAGCCATATACAAGTTTAAGCAGTAGTTATGGCTCTATATCCATTATTATCCTTTTGACAATAAATATTAGGTTCCGGATATGGATCCACAACTATCACCTCTGCTTTCTCTTAGTTCATTAGAAAATATTATTGTCACTTTTTATATTATCATAAAAACAACCTTATTAACAATAATGTGACAGTAACCCCCCGTCCGGTGTAATGCTTATACTGACCAATTTCATGTGACTAAGAGGTAAACGTGCGATGAAAGATATTTTCTTAGATGTCTTGCCCGGTAATTGGTAGGTTGATTACCAGGAAAAAACTGGCGTTTACATCGTTTACGCTGATATTATTGAAACCCTTCCTTGTCCTTACCAAAACGGTAAAGATCTTTCGAAAAACACCTTGGACATACTACGTTTGATGGTATAATAGTCATGAGACTTGACTTGAACGCTCCTTTCTGCGAGGTAATGTGTTTATGACGAGTCCAGAGGGAATTTTAGGTCTCATATTTATTATTAAGTTAACAGAACATATAAAAGTAAGAAGTGTGAAAAGTATGAGTGATTTTACAGGCGGAGAGTATAAAATAATTGTCGTTGGCGCAGGGCATGCCGGATGTGAGGCGGCATTGGCAGCTGCCAGGCTTGGCCATAAGACAGCTATTTTTACTATTAACCTTGACAGCGTAGCAAATATGCCCTGTAACCCCAATATTGGCGGAACGGCCAAGGGACAGCTGGTAAGAGAAATAGATGCATTGGGCGGTGAGATGGGATTAGCGGCTGATGCTAATTTTATTCAATCCAAAATTTTAAACAGGGCTAAGGGTCCGGCGGTTTATTCTTTAAGGGCTCAGATTGACAGAAGAGCCTATAGTGAGCATATGAAGCTGGTTTTAGAAGAGCAGGAAAACCTTGATGTTAAGCAGGCCGAGGTTACGGACATAATTTGTGAAGAGGGCAAGGTCAAAGGAATTCGTGTTCATACAGGAACTATATACTTATGTAAAATTTTGATTTTAACAACGGGAACATATCTAAAAGGCAGGATTGTAATAGGAGACAGCAGTTATGAAAGTGGCCCGGACGGGCTTTTACCAGCAAACAAGCTGTCTGACAGCTTAAAGAAGCTGGGGATTAAGCTTTTGCGCTTTAAAACAGGAACTCCTGCCAGGATAAATGAACGGTCAGTTGACTTTTCAAAGCTCATTGAGGAGCCCGGCGATGATGAAATTGTTCCCTTTTCCTTTATGACAGGGGACTTAAAAAAGGAACAGGTCTCCTGTTATATGACTCATACAAATGCTGAAACTCACAGGATCATTCGCGAAAACATTCACAGATCTCCCCTTTATAGCGGTGATATTGAAGGAATCGGTCCTAGATATTGTCCCTCTATTGAGGACAAGATTGTTCGTTTTGCGGATAAGGAAAGCCATCAGGTATTTGTAGAGCCTATGGGATTAGGAACTAAGGAGATGTATGTTCAGGGAATGTCCACTAGCATGCCTGAGGATATTCAGATTAAAATGCTGAGGACCTTACCCGGCCTTGAAAACGCTGTTATCATGCGGCCTGCTTATGCTATAGAATACGATTGCATTGACTCTACACAGCTTGACTTATCATTAGAAATCAAAACTATTGACGGATTGTTTTTTGCAGGACAGATCAATGGAAGCTCAGGCTATGAGGAGGCTGCAGCTCAAGGCTTGATAGCAGGTATCAATGCTGTTATGAAGCTAGAAAACAGAGAGCCTCTAATTTTAACACGGGCCAAGGCATATATAGGCGTTTTAATTGATGACTTAGTTACAAAAGGAACAAACGAGCCCTACAGAATGATGACATCAAGGGCCGAGTACAGACTTTACCTGAGACAGGACAATGCTGATGCCAGATTAACTCAGATTGGTCATGACATAGGATTGGTAAGCGAAGAAAGATATAGTAGGTTTATAAAAAAGCAAGAGCTTATTGGTCAGGAAACGGAAAGGCTGAAGAAAACCATACTGCCTCCAAGTAAAGAGGTTAACGAATTTCTGAGGAGGCATAAAAGCGCTGAAATAGTAACAGGGATAAGATTGTATGATCTTTTGAAAAGACCAGAAATAGATATTGAGTACTTAAAAGAAATAGATCAGTATTCAGACATGCCAAAGGAAGTAATTGAGCAGGTTGCAATCAGCATCAAATATGAAGGATACCTTAAACGCCAGATGATTCAAATCGAGCAGTTTAGACGAATGGAAGAGAGATTGCTCCCCGAGGATATTGACTATAAGAATATTCAGGGTCTTAGTCTGGAGGCAAGGCAAAAGCTTGATAATCAAAAGCCCCAGTCCTTAGGACAGGCCTCAAGAATATCGGGGGTATCACCTGCTGATATATCAGTGCTTTTAATATATTTAGAGAGCCGTAAAAGAAAAAACAAGGAAAAGGATTAAAGGTTAAAGAAAAATATGCTTAGTGACAAAAACATTGAATTATTGATAGAAGGCGCAAAAGAATATGGCATAGCACTATCAGGGGAACAGGCTGATAAATTTTCACAATATGCAAGACTTCTGAAAGAATGGAATGAAAAAATTAATCTGACAGCCATTACTGATCCAGAGGGTATTGTTACCAAGCATTTTCTGGATTCTCTTTCAATAATCCCTTTTATTCCACAGGGTGCAAAATTTCTAATAGATGTGGGAACAGGTGCCGGCTTTCCAGGCATTCCAGTTAGCATTCTAAAGAAAGAAATTAAAGTAACCCTGCTGGATTCTCTGGAAAAGAGGCTTAAATTTCTTCAAGAAGTAAGCAATGCTTTAGAATTAAAAGGCCTGAAAATGATTCACGGAAGGGCAGAGGATTATGGGGTTAATAAGGACTACCGTGAGAAGTTTGATGTTGCAACTGCAAGGGCTGTGGCGAATTTGCCGGTATTGCTTGAATACTGTTTGCCTTTTGTAAAGACAGGTGGGCTGTTTATTGCTATGAAAGGTCCGGATATTAAGGATGAGGTGAAGGATTCCAAAAAGGCTCTTGATATATTAGGCGGAAAGGTCGAAGAAATAAAGCAATTTACTTTACCCGAAAGCGATATGGAACGAAGTGTGGTAATAATTAGAAAACTTCGACATACTCCGACAAGTTATCCCAGGAAGAGTGGAAAACCGACAAGGGATCCAATCAAATAATGCCGAATGCCCTTAATTAGAAGGGTTTTATGCGATATTTAATTTTTAAAAATTAAAGGATGAGACAATCAAAGGGCGAATATCTCTATTGTATGGAATAAAATGTGCTAATACACAAAAGAGAACGAAAGGAAAGAGGTGCCCTATGATTGCAACAAGATTAAGATTCCCTGGAATAGAGAAAAAAAACCAGGGTAAGAAGCCCGAAGAAAAAATGATTTCCATGATATCAATTGATTCGATCAGGCCAAATCCCTATCAACCAAGAAGAAAGTTTGATAATTCCTCTTTAGACGAGCTATGCAATTCCATTAAGCAATATGGTGTAATTCAACCCATAAATGTGAGGAAGACAAGCAAAAGTCACTACGAGCTTGTTGCCGGTGAAAGACGGCTTAGAGCAGCGGCTATGGCAGGACATAAAGAAATCCCTGCTATTGTTGTTGATATTGGTGAAAATGATTCTGCCATCATGGCACTTATCGAGAATCTTCAACGAGAAGATTTAGGTTATATTGAAGAGGCCGAGGGCTACAGAAATCTTATTAAAGAGCACGGCCTTACCCAAGAAGAATTAGCACAAAAAATTGGTAAAAGCCAGTCTACAATTGCAAATAAAATTCGTATTCTTAGGCTTTCTCCAATGGTTAAAAAAATTCTTTCAGATAATAATCTTACTGAAAGACATGCCAGAGCATTACTAAAAATTGATGATGAACAGATACAGTTAAAGGTTCTGCAAAAGGTTTGCGAAAGAGGATTAAATGTTAGAAAAACCGAGGATCTTGTTCAAAAGGCTCTGGATAAGTATTGCAACCCCACGAAAACAAAAACCTATAAAGGGCAGATGACAAGATCTATAAAAGATATTAGAATTTTTGTCAATACAATTCGTCAGGCCATAGANACAATGAAAAAATCGGGTGTCCCTGCGCGAGCAGCACAGATAGACCGTGGAGAATTTTTAGAATTTATAGTCCGGATTCCAAAAAAGGATGAGTTAAGGAAAGCACAGTGATTCCTCCCTAGCTTTACTCCTTTCCCATTACAACACAACCACCGGTATACAATCCCATAGTCATTTAGTTTTTCTTTGTTAACCTGCCAAACAAGCAGGTTACTTTTTTTACGATGGACATTAAATGAAATGTTTATTAGAATAGAAGAGTACGTATAAAAAATGGATACAATTCTAATTGTATGTATATGAAAGGGAGCATCATAGATGTCCGAAAAAGGCCAAAACAATGAAAATTTAAATGTAAATCGAATTATTCCTGTTGATCTTGAAGCAGAGATGAAGCAATCCTTTATCGATTACGCTATGAGTGTAATCGTGGATCGCGCGCTGCCTGATGTAAGAGATGGGCTAAAGCCTGTACACAGAAGAATTCTTCATGCGATGAACGTACTCAACTTTACCCCCGACAAGGCATATCGTAAATGTGCCACCACAGTTGGTGAAGTATTAGGTAAGTATCATCCCCATGGAGATGCGGCTGTGTATGACACTTTAGTTCGTCTTGCCCAGGATTTTTCCATGCGCTATCCTCTGATAGATGGCCATGGAAACTTTGGATCGGTGGACGGGGATCCTCCTGCGGCTATGCGTTATACAGAAGCAAGGCTTGCAAAAATAGCTATGGAAATGCTCAGGGATATTAATAAGGATATCGTCGATTTCAAACCTAACTTCGACGAACATGAGATTGAGCCCGTAGTATTACCTTCCCGCTTTCCAAATCTTTTGGTTAACGGTTCGTCAGGGATTGCAGTTGGTATGGCTACAAACATTCCTCCACATAACCTTACCGAAGTTGTTAACGGAATAATAAAGTATATTGAAAACCCGGATATTACAATAGAAGAACTGATGGAAATAATAAAAGCCCCTGATTTCCCTACAGGTGGAACCATAATTGGCAGAAGCGGAGTATTGGATGCCTATAAAACAGGTAAAGGTCGTATAGTAGTCCGTGCTGTTTCCGATATAGAGACCTATGGAAACAATCGCCAAAGGATTGTTGTTACTGAACTTCCCTATCAGGTAAACAAGGCACGGCTTATTGAGAAAATAGCCAATCTGGTTAAAGACAAGAGGGTTGAAGGAATATCAGATTTAAGGGATGAGTCAGACAGAGACGGAATGCGTATGGTTATCGAGCTAAAAAGAGATGCCAACGCAAATGTTATCTTAAATCAACTATATAAATATACTCAAATGCAGGATAGCTTTAGTGCCAATATGCTTGCTCTTGTACAAACGGAAGAGAAGAAATTTGAGCCTAAGATACTGAACCTTAAAGAGATTATCTATTATTATGTTAAGCATCAGGAAGAGATTATCCGCCGCAGAACGAAATATGACCTTGAGAAGGCTGAAGCAAGGGCACATATTTTAGAAGGTTTAAAGAAGGCCCATGATAATCTTGATGAGATAATCAGTATAATCCGAAGCTCCAGAACAGAGGCTCTGGCCAAGGAAAGAATGATTGAGCGTTTCGACTTCAGCGATAAGCAGGCCCAAGCCATTGTAGATATGAGACTTGGAAGGCTTACCGGCCTTGAAAGAGAAAAGCTTGATCAGGAATACGACGAGCTTAAGGTTAAAATTGATCATTATAAGGATGTCCTTTCTAAACCGGAATTGGTAAACAATATTATTATTGAAGAGCTTACAGAAATTAAGGATAAGTATGGTGACGAAAGAAGAACCAAGCTTACCTTAGATGAAACTGAAATAGACATGGAAGATTTAATCGATGATGAAGACGTGGTCGTTACCTTAACCCGCTTTGGCTATATCAAGCGCACCTCGGTTGATGCGTATAAGAGCCAGAGAAGAGGAGGTAAAGGTGTTGCAGGCCTTACCACCCGGGAGGATGACTTTGCGGTGGATGTGTTTATTACATCCACACACAGGTATTTATTGTTCTTTACCAATAAGGGCCGAGTGTACAGGCTCCGTGCATGGGAGATTCCTGAGGCAGGCCGTCAGGCCAGAGGTACTGCAATAGTTAATCTACTTGAGCTTGAGCCCGGTGAAAAGGTTACTGCCGGAATTAAGCTGCATGGCGACGAAGAGGATATGTTCCTTATCATGTCCACTAAGAATGGTATGATTAAGAAGACGCCATTAGAGCAGTACAATAATATCCGAAGAAGTGGAATTACCGCAATTAGTCTTAAAGAAGGTGATGAGCTTATCGGAAGCCGGTTGACTGATGGTTCCTACGACATCGTTTTGGTAACAGAAAAGGGCCAGGCTATTCGTTTCCAGGAAAAAGACGTAAGGCCTATGGGCAGAAACGCGATGGGGGTAATGGGAATACGCCTAAACGAAGAGGACCGGGTAATAGCCATGGTGCCCTATTTCGAAAACACAACCCTTCTTGTTGCCACAGCAAACGGTTTTGGTAAGCGGACAGACTTTGATGAATATAAGGTTCAGAACAGAGGCGGAAAAGGAGTTCTCACATATAGAGTAACCGACAGGACCGGACCTCTGGTAGGTGCCATGTCTGCATCTGACGACGACGATATATTACTTATTTCCACCGATGGCACAATTATCAGAATGCATGTCGACGAGGTAAGTATTTTGAGCCGTGTTACCCAGGGTGTAACATTAATGCGCACATCAGAAGAAAATAGAGTTGTTTCCATAACCCGAATTTCTGCCGATGTAAATGATGATGACAATGAGGATACAGATGAGGCTGTTGATGCTGTTGAAGCAGATGACGAAGCTGAAGCAGATGACGAGGCCGGTGATGGAGCCGTAGTTGATGACGAGGCCGAGGCGGATGACAAAACCAATGATGAAGCCGAAGATGACTAAACCGGCGATATCTAAATGATAAATGTAAAGAACTTTGATTTTAAGATTTAAGGTAAAAAAAGTGGGTATCTCAATTTGAGAGATACCCATTTTAAATTATATAGAGTATATTAGGGGGGTAAATAATTGACAATAATTAATTATCAATTAGTTGTAACGGGTTGGTTTTACAACCCATCACATAGAAGATGAAACTTCCAATATTATTAGTATTATAAAACATATCCATGTAAAAAGCTAGCAATAATTGAGAGNTTGTGATTTTTTATAATAATAGCACAATAAAAAACTTGATTTAATTAGCAATTTTTACTCATGGCACAGACCTGTATCTCTATCCACATCATATTAATTAAGNCTTGAGGGTAATAAAAAAAGCCTAGTGTTCATTCTGAAAATGATGTTTGGCCAGAGGCCTGAAATTTGACCTATATATAATAAATACATTATAAGGCCTTAAGAAGTTAGTTATTATACCTCTGCAAATTACTTCCAGAGAGGATTTTGTCGAAAAAGTGCTTGACAAACAAGATTGGATGATGGTAATATAAAATTCCGCCGCAGCAAAGCGGCAAGAAAAATGAATCATTAAGCTAAAGAACAAATAAGCAAAAACAAATAAAAAAGTTCTTGACAACATGGCTTAAGGGTGATAAGATATAAAAGCTGCCTCGCAGACGAGAGACAAAAAAGACTTGAAAGCAAGGCAGAAAGCCGAGTGAGAAAAACAAATCGGCGAACGAAA
>JGI24711J26586_10000931_pt1 | contig 22924 bp, 25 predicted proteins | sample BioPla3DNA1_FD_26586 | JGI IMG/M metagenome (IMG submission 26586)
TGTGGAAGGTGTTCAACGTTTGAATTCTAAGTGTCTAACGTTTAGATGCAAAAGTGTTCAAGGTTTAGATTCTTTATGTTTGTCCTTTAGGTAATTTTCCACAAGCCTCCACCTACACCATAGCCTTGAGATGCAAAAGCAAAAGCAAAAGCAAAAGCTATGAACACAATAATCACGCCAACCATAACCAGAACAAAGTACAAGATAGCATAGGATAAAAGCTACCAAGCTGACTTGTCCGTATCATGCAAACGTCTGATGGTAATAGTGATACCAGAAACGATTACAAAAATTCTGAAAGCCAAAGCTGCCAAACTTAGGATGATATTTAAAGAGATATAGAGCGGACCTAAAATTGGGATTAGAGACAGGATAACAAAGATAAATGAAATGATACCAATTACAAACTGAATCAGCCTTATAGATAAACACAGTATCAGTACTGAGCGCGTTTTGTTCTGCCTTCAATAGATACGAATTTTTGAGTGTACTCTAATAACCAGATCCTCATGAATGCTGGCAAAGAGCATATAAGTCTTTCGATTGATTGTGCAAAAGAGTTCATAATGATGCTTTATGTTTAAATTAAATGGTGATCTGAAGAACACTGTAAAAAGATAATATATTTTACAAAATCAATTCTAAAGAAACATAATAAGATAAAAATTAAATACGGCGAAAAAAAAAGAAAACCCAGAGTTGTCTCTGGGTTTTCGGGATTTTTAAATCAGATTACTGCTGATCTTGATCTTCATTTTTATCTAAAGAAACGGACATTTCCATAATTGCAGTATTGTCTTTATTGGCAATATTAAACTCTACATCAGTCTCAGAATCGATTTTGATGTATTTTTTTAATACTTCAAAAATTTCCTGACGAAGCTTTGGCATGTAGTCAGGTGTCTCACGACCTGCTCTGTCATCAATAAGCACAAGGTGTAGACGCTGCTTTGCAGAAACCGCCGATGTTTCAGACTTGTCTTTAAATATGGCCTCTGAAATAGCCTTTAAAAATGACATTCTAAACTCCTTAGTTTACTTAGTAAATAATTTTCCAAAGAAACCCTTCTTCTCGGTTACAAAGCGTAGTGGAACCTCATTTCCTAGTAATCTCTCAACAGCATCCTCATATGCCTGACCTGCATCTGATTCTTCATTTAAGATGATAGGATTACCTGAGTTTGAAGCCTTTAGAACGTCAGTAGACTCTGGAATTACGCCTAATAAAGGAATAGTTAATAATTCCTGAACGTCCTCTACAGAAAGCATCTCTGATTTCTTAACACGGCTTGGAACATAACGTGTTAATAGAAGCTTTGCTGCAACTGGCTCTAATTCAAGCTCTGAGCGGCGAGACTTGGCATTTAGAATACCGATGATTCTGTCTGAATCACGTACTGATGAAACTTCTGGGTTTGTTGTAACAATAGCCTCATCAGCAAAGTATAGTGCCTTTAGAGCACCATCCTCGATACCTGCAGGGCTGTCACATACAACGTATTCGAAATTCATTTCATCTAATTCGCGGAATACTTTTTCAACGCCATCTTTAGTTAGGGCTTCCTTATCTTTAGTCTGTGAAGCTGGTAGAACGTATAGGTTATTAACGTGTCTGTCTTTAATTAAAGCCTGGTTTAATTTTGCTTCACCCTGAATTACGTTGATGAAGTCATATACAACACGTCTTTCACAACCCATGATTAAATCAAGGTTACGTAGACCTACATCAAAGTCTAAAACTGCGGTCTTGAAGCCTTTGCGTGCAATACCGGTTGCAATAGCAGCTGATGAAGTGGTCTTGCCAACACCGCCTTTACCTGAGGTTACAACGATAACATGAAGATTCTTAAATGGCTCCATGGTCTTATTCTTCTCATCAACATTCTCGGCTTTGGTATCATCTTCTTTGGTCTCTTCAGCTTTTTCTAAAACTGGCTCTAGAATTAGAGTATCCTTTTGTTCTTCTGCTGCCTGGTTTTCTTTTTTAACTTCTTGTTCTGACATTTCCATATTTCCTTGTGAGATCAATGATTATTTATAAAACGTTTAATGGGCAATAATTTAGATTCTTGCCGTTTAATGAAACCTTTAATGCGCCTTTCTTGCCGTAGATGTCTTTCATAGTCTGATTACATTCAAGATCATCTGCTGTCTGATACTGACCTGCAATTGCCACAAGATTAGGATTGAACAGACCGTTTACATAAATAAATGCCTGTTCATAGCCCTGCTTTTGCTGATCTTTTGGAGATCCTGCAAATACCTCACCGTGAAGATCACCTAAAACAATGATGTTGTGAGAGGCTATGATTCTTGCAGTAGAGGCGACATTACCAAAAACAATAACCGAATTGTCAGGAGCTGAAATAAGCTCACCTGATCTTACGTTATGAGCAATTACAAGCAATGGCTCTGCTATGCGAACTTCAAATGGAACTTTAATCTGAACCGGAACCTTTATTTCCACTGTTTTGGTGATAACTCTTGGTTTGAAGTTTTCCTCGCGAATACGGGCAAACTTAGATGAGTTAACCACAGGAATATCAAGACGGTTTAAAGTCTGTGCACGCTCTTCTGTTAACACACCTGATAATCCTAAAAGAAACAGGCTGTATTCTCTGCACAGAGACTGCATTGCCTTAAAATCAATGGTATTGAGGTAATTGACATTAGATACATCAATTACGACAGGATTGTTAGCATAGAGATCTAATGCTGGCTTGATTTTCTTTTCTAAAAGCTCTTTAAGTTCTTCTAGTGTGCCTTTTGACAGGGTAATGGTAGAAAATGAGTAACCAGTACGAGTTAGACTAGCTCCATTAGCATTAGCACTAGTGTTAGTCACATCAGACATTTACCATCCTTAAATTGATCTTTATATAATGCATGATTTTATCATACATGTTGAATAAATGTGATAAAACGTTGCATTAAAGCTATATATTTACTGATTTTGCGTGCTATTTTATAAAATAGACAAAAAAAATTTAGGAGGCGTTATGGCTGAGAGATTAGTGTTTGTTTATAAGAGCAAAAATAAGCAAGGAAGATACCTGTATCTAAAAGAAAAAGATGTGTTTTCCTATATTCCTGCACAATTACTAGATGCCTTTGGTGAACCTCAGTTTGTCATGATGTTTGTGCTCTCAGAGCATAAGAACCTGCCTAAGGTCGACCCTGTAAAACTTGAAGAGGCGCTTGCAACAAAAGGCTTTTTACTGAGAATCGATCTTGAGGATGTTGAAGAGAATCTAATAAATCAGGAAAGAAAGTATAACGGACTTAAAATGCTATCTAAAGAAGAGCTGCAGGATATCTTTAAATAGCATAGTAATTTTTAGACTACATATGGATTTGTAGTTTTCTCATCTAAGATGGTGCTGTTAGGACCGTGTCCTGACAGTACCTCAGTTTCATCATCTAAGGCAAATAATTTTGTTTTAATACCTTTGATAAGACTATCATAATCACCCATCGGAAAATCGGTTCTGCCAACTGAGCCGTTAAACAGGGTATCACCTGTAAGCACAAGCTTTAATTTCTTGCAATAGTAGCAAACACCACCTGGAGTATGACCTGGAGTGTGCAGTACCTTAAGTGAGAAATCACTCATAGGCTCAATGATGTCGCCATCTTTTAGATATTCAGTCTCAAATTTTTCACACTCATTAAGACCGAAGTTTACAGCCTGCATAGGAAGACTTGTCTTTATAGGCTCATCTTCAATTGAGCTGCCCATGATTTTAGCGCCTGAGAGCTTACTGAGCTTTGCAACTGCGCCTACATGATCAAGGTGGATGTGAGTAATTAAAATTGCCTTTAAGGTAAGTTTAGCCTCAACAATGGCGTTATAGATATCTTCAGCTCTGTCACCTGGGTCGACTACGACACATTCACTTGTATCGTAGTTTACAAAGATCCTGCAGTTTTGAGCAAAAGGGGTAACAGTAATGGTCTTATAGTCAATCATAGCAACCTCTACATGACAGCAATATCAAGTCCTTTTAAATAGAAGGTTTCAGGACATGGAAGAGAAACCACATGATCCTCATCCTGTCTTAGAGTACCTACTACACGGCCGTCAACCTTAGCATCTAATGCTGCATCTGCCACAATCTTCTGGAAGAGGGCAGGATCAACTAAACCTGAGCATGAGAAGGTTAATAAATGACCGCCTTTTTTAACTAGCATCAGACCTAAACGGTTAATATCCTGATAACCGCGGCAGGCCTTTTTAAGGTTAGCTGCGCTTTCTGCAAATTTTGGTGGGTCTAATACAACAAGATCGTATTTAACGCCTTTTTCAACCTGCTCACGAAGATATGCAAACACATCTTTTTTAAGGAACTTGCAGCGACCTGGATCTAAATGATTGAAGGCAACACCTGTTTTAGCTGCATTTAGAGCATGCTCTGAAACATCAATATTCTCAATTTTTGCAGCGCCGCCCTTTAATGCCCACAGACCAAAGCTGCCTGTATAGGAGAAGCAGTTTAATACACTAGCACCTTTTGAGAGTTTGCCAACTTTGATTCTGCTTAATCTCTGATCAAGATAAGCACCTGTCTTATGACCGTTTTTAATATCTACAGGAATGTAAACTTCACCTTCCTCTTTAACGTAGATGGTATCCTCAGGCTCTTTACCGAAAACTACGCCTGTGCGTGCCTTTAGACCTTCCTTTAAACGTGATTTGGTATCTGATCTTTCGTAAATTGAACATTCCGGGAAGATTTCCTTTAGTGTGTTTACGATAGTGTCATAAAAATGCTCCATACCGCATGATGAGATGGAGATTACAAGGTATTCGTTGTATTTATCGACTATAAGACCTGGCAGCAGATCGCCCTCAGATGAGACGATTCTTACGCCGTCATTACCGCGGGCAAAAACCTTTGCTCTTAAATTGAAGGCATCCTTAAGACGATTAGAAATTAAATTTTCATCAACATAAACATCTTTATCAAATGACAGAGCGCGTACTCTGATTTGAGATTCAGGGCTGTAAAGACCATAGCAGAGGAAATTACCCTTTGCATCGACAACTTCCACACAACTGCCTTTATCAGGAGTGCCACTTACCTTATCGATTGCTTTTGAAAAAATCCATGGATGGTGACGTAAAAGAGATTTTTCTCTTCCTTCATTTAATGCGACGATGGAGGTTGTTTTAACCGAACTCATGATGAACCTTGCTTTATCTACTGATACAATAGTGTACATATATTGAAAAGTGTATGTACTAGGTATTTTCTAACATTGGATGTTGATAATATTACACTAGTAATATTATCTCATAATTAGTCCAAGAAATTTTGAATATGATTGACTTTAAAAAACTTAAAAACAAAAGAAATTTTAAAAAGTATGCAGTTTTAGGCGGCTTAGCTTTAGTTGCAGTGTCTTATATTACCTATTCATCTTTAAAAACACAGCCAGTAAGTTACATGACAATTCACGCGCAAAACCGTGATATTTCAAAGCAAGTGTTTGCAACTGGCACCATTGCAGGTATCGAGCAGGTTGATGTTGGTGCTCAGGTATCAGGTCAGATTCTGAAACTGTATGTTGATACAGGTGATGATGTTAAAAAGGGCGATTTACTCTGCGAGATTGATCCTAAAATCCAGGAGACAGCGCTAAAGACTGCGCAGGCCCAGATTGCCATTATTGATGCTCAGATTGCCTCAAAAAAAGCTGAGATTAAAAAATTAAAATTTGAATATGACAGACAGAAACATCTAGTTAAAGTTGATGCAACATCAAAGCAGGATGCCGAGGTTGCAGATGCAGCCTATCAGATGGCTTTATCATCACTTGATGAGTTAAAAGCTCAAAGACAGAAGGCTCAGTTATCTGTAGATGATGCCATAACCAACTTAGGCTACACCAAGATTAAGGCTCCATTTGACGGAACAGTCTATGCAACTGTAGTATCTGTAGGTCAGACTGTTAATGCCAACCAGACAACCCCTACAATTCTGCGTCTTGCAAACCTAGATAAGATGAAGGTAAAGACTGAGATTTCCGAGGCTGATGTGGTTAATGTAAAGCCTGGCATGGATTGTTCATTTACAATTTTAGGTCTTCCATACAGAACCTTTACAGGCAAGTTAGAGAGAATCGATCCTGCTCCTTCATCATACAGTCAGAGCACTTCAACTGCCTCATCATCTTCATCTTCCTCATCTTCAAATTCACAGGCTATCTACTACAACTCAGATATTATTGCTGACAATTTAGATAGAACCTTGCGTATTGACATGACAGCAGATGTAACTATCGATATTGAAAGTAAAAAGAACGTTTCAACACTACCACTTACAGCACTTCGTACTACTAAAGACAAAGAGGCTACAGTTTTTGTTTTAGAAGGTGGCCAGGTCCATGAGAAGACAATTGGTATTGGTATTAAAGACGATCAGTACGTAGAGGTGTTATCAGGTCTTGAAAACACAGATTCTGTAGTAATCGGTGATGATGTAGAGTCAGCTGAATCACAGGCTATGAAAAATAATAGCAAGCGCAGAAGAGGTCCTTTCTAATGGGGCAGGTCATATTAGAGCTTTCCGGTATCAAAAAATCCTATGGACAGGGAGAGTCTTTAGTTGAGGTCTTACATGATGTCAATTTAAAGATTAACAAAGGTGAGCTTGTAGCAATTATAGGCCCTTCAGGCTCTGGTAAATCAACACTTATGAATATCATAGGCTGTCTTGATACACCGACACAGGGAAGCTACAAGGTAAACGGACAGAACACCTTTGCTATGCTACCTGATGAGCTTGCAGCCTTGCGCCGTAACTTTTTTGGCTTTATTTTTCAAAGATACCATCTTTTAGGTCATTTAGATGCTAAAGAGAATGTGCAGATCCCATCAATCTATGCTGGTATCGATAAAGAGAGAAGAACTCAAAAGGCGATAAGTCTTTTAGAGAAACTGGGACTTAAAAATAAGGTTGAGAACAGACCGTCACAGCTATCTGGCGGTCAGCAGCAGAGAGTATCTATTGCAAGAGCTCTAATCAACGGCGGTCAGATTATTTTAGCCGATGAGCCTACAGGTGCGCTTGATTCAAAATCAGGTGAAGAGGTAATGCAGATCCTAACTCAGTTAAATGAGCAGGGACATACCATTATTCTGGTAACTCACGATCCGAAGATTGCAGCTCATGCCCACAGAGTTATTACCATTAAAGACGGCAGGGTAGAGTCAGATACAGTAAATGATGCTATCCCAGATCATCAGGATGTACAGTCAAAAGCTGTAGATGAAATCAAATCCTCAAAACTTGTAGATTTATTAAGAGCATACGCTGACAGATTCAAAGAAGCCTATGTCATGGCAATTCGTGCGATGGTATCAAATCGCATGAGAACACTTCTTACAATGCTTGGTATCATCATCGGTATCATGTCAGTGGTCTCTGTTGTGGCTTTAGCACGTGGTGCCTCTGACAAGGTTATTGAAAACATCTCTTCAATGGGCACTAATACCATCTCAATTATGCCTGGTGAAAGAATGGGTGATATGAGATCAGGCAAGGTCAGAACATTAAGTATCAAGGATTTAAAAGCCTTAAAAGGCCAGCCTTTTGTGGATTCGGCAACACCTACAGTACAGACATCTGGACTTGTACAAAGGGGAAATGTTGATTCAACAGCCACCATTATGGGAGTATCAAATGAATACTTTAGAGTATATGGTATTGAAGTAGACAAGGGCAGACTATTTTCAGATGATGAGTCAGAGTCATCACCTCAGATTGGTGTGATTGACTATACAACCAAGACTACACTTTTTCCTCATGATGATGCTATCGGCAAAAGAATTTTTGTATTAGGAAAGCCTGTTACTGTTGTTGGCGTTCTTGTAGATAAGGATGTTGCCTTTACCAGATCTGGATCATTGAATATCTTTGTTCCATACAGCACTTTAATGACAAGAATTGTAAAGCAGAACTACATCTCATCAATTATTGTCAGAACATCTGACGGCTTCTCTCCAGCTGTAGCTGAGGCATCTATAAACAACCTGATTAAATCAAGACATGGAAGACAGGATTTCTTCATGTTCTCATCTGATACGATTATGAAATCCATCTCAGAGACTACAGGTACCTTTACACTGTTAATCTCTGCAATTGCGGTGATTTCTTTAATTGTTGGCGGTATTGGTGTTATGAATATTATGCTTGTATCAGTAACAGAGAGAACACGTGAGATTGGTATTCGTATGGCTGTTGGTGCAAGACGATCAGATATCATGACACAGTTTTTGATTGAGTCTATTACAGTATGTATTGTAGGCGGTCTTTTAGGTGTGTTTTTCTCTATGATATTGGGCGGCATTCTAAAAGTACTTGTACCTGCTATTCCCTTATCATTTTCCTTAACCTCGATAGTGATAGCTGTTCTAACATCGTCTATAATAGGTGTAGTGTTCGGTTATATGCCTGCACGCTCAGCTGCAAAATTAAATCCAATTGATGCATTAGCTCGAGACTAATAAAAACAACAGGAGTAGATATGCAAAAAGGAAATACAAAAGATCTTGATAATCTTTGTGGTGTTGATCCGTTAGTTAAAATCTTTTTAGATTTAATCTCTTTTGACACCAAATCCGATCCTGAATCAAAACAGGTTCCATCAACCGTTGGACAACTTCGTTTTGGTGCATATCTATTATCGTGTATCAATGATCTTGGCTATAAGGCAAAGCAGGATGGTAATGGTGTTATCACCTTAAAGATTGAGGCATCAAAAGGCTGCGAGAGTGCAAAATCCTTATGTCTTTTAGCTCATATGGATACAGCTCCAGACTGCAGCGGCGCTAATATCAGACCAAGACTTGTAAAGAACTATCAGGGCAATGGCATTGAACTTGATAACGGTCTTGTTTTAAATGATGATATCTGCAAAGAGCTTAGGAACTTTACTGGTGACGATATCATCATAACTGACGGTAATACCCTGTTAGGTGCCGATGATAAGGCAGGTATCAGTTGCATACTGCATCTTCTGCATAATCTTAAGATTAACGATTCAATAAAGCACGGTCCTCTTACTGTGGTATTTTCAGTAGATGAGGAAATCGGTCTTTCAACCACTCATCTTGATGTAAAGGCAATAGACTGCGACTATGGTGTAACAGTAGATGGTACAGCTTTAGGTGAGCTTGATGTGGCAACCTTTAACGCTTATGGCGCTATAGTAAATATCAAAGGACTTAGCGTACATACAGCTGTAGCCTATAAAACCATGAAAAACGCAATTTCAATTGCCAATGAGTTTATGGCTATGCTGCCATCATATGAAACTCCTGAAACAACTCAGGGGGATGAGGGCTTTTTCCATGTGCACAACATCGAGGGCAGCAGCTCTATGTGCAAATTAAAGATGATTATTCGTGATTTTACTCATCCTGGCATGGAAAAACGTTTACAATTACTCACCAGAATTAGTGAGTTATTAAATGAGAAATACGGTAAAGGTACGGTAAGTGTTAAAACAACCTTCCAGTATGCAAATATGGGAGACGTTTTAAAAGAGCACAAAGATTTCCTTAATCTTTTAAGAAAGTCCTATAAAGACGCTAAGGTAAGCGTCATTGAGAATAAGGTACGTGGTGGCACAGATGGCTCAAATCTGTCTAATCAGGGCCTTCCAACACCTAATATCTTTACAGGAGCTCTAAACTGCCACGGTCCATATGAGTGTTTACCAGTTGGTGCATTTAATAAATCCTATGAAGTATTGAAACATATTGTAATGAACATGGCTAAAAAATCGAATAAAAAGGAAAAATAATGGCCCAGATATTACTTACAGGCGCTAAAGGTCAGGTAGGACTTGAACTTGTTGAAGAGCTTTTAAAAAGGGGGCACAGAGTAATCGCCTGTTCTCATCAGGATCTTGATATTGCTGATGAAACATCTGTTCAGTCCATGTTTGCAAGCACCAAGATTGATTTGGTTATAAATTCAGCTGCCTACACTGCTGTAGATAAGGCTGAAGAAGAAAAAGATCTTGCCTATGCTGTAAATGCTTTAGGTCCTAAGTATCTTGCAAATGCGTGCGCATCTTACAATGTTCCTTTAATTCACATTTCAACAGATTATGTTTATGACAATAATCTGTCAAAGCTTCATACAGAAGATGAGGTTACAAACACTGCCTGCGTCTATGGAAACACTAAGTTATTTGGTGAAAAATATATCTCGCAGTCAGGCTGTGATGCAGTAATTTTACGTGCCTCATGGATTTTTGGCCGTTATGGCAAGAACTTTGTAAAAGCCATGCTAAACCTATCAAAAACACGCGATACTTTAACTGTTGTGTGTGATGAGGTAGGTAATCCAACACCTGCTAGAGCTCTTGCATATGATATCTGTAATATTGCAGATATGATTTTCAAGGGGGGCTTTGATAAATATGGTGTTTACAACTACTGCGGACGTGATGCTATTGCAAGAAATGATTTTGCAAAGGTGATTTTAGCAAAAGCAGGTTCTCTTGGTCTTATAAAGCACAGAGTTACAGTAACTCCAATTACCACCAAGGAGTTTGGCGCAAAGGCAAAGCGTCCAAATGATTCACGCATGAGTACAGCTCTGTTTGAAAAGACATTTAATCTTAAGACACCGATGTGGCATGAGTATTTAGAAGAAACTCTTTTAGGTTAGTTTTAATGAAATTTAAATTAGCACCGGCGGCTTTGATTTTAATGAGCATGGTACTTTGCTCCTGCTCAATGATGTTTACAGATTATAAAGAGCCGTCATTTCCTACTGTAGGTGCTTATCCTGATTCAGGCTCCTTTACAGGAAATGAACTGTCTGACAGGTATTATCAGAGTTTTAATGATGCACTTTTATCAAAGAACGTTGAAAAGGCATTAGAGAACAACTTTGATATCAGAAAGGCTTTTGTAAACGTAGAAAAGGCAAGTCTGAATGTTGATTTAACCGCAACTGACGATCATCCATCGATGAACGCTCAGTTAGGCGCTCAGACTAAAAGAGCTCTTGACTACCATGATTCAACTCATAAATCGTCAAGCGGCTCATTCTCTTTATCCTATCAGGCTGATCTCTTCCACAAGCTAAAGGCAAAAGATGAGAGTGCTCTTGCATCTTTTGAAGCTACAGCCTATGAGTATAAGGCTATGAGACTTACTGTAATTGAAACTACAGCTAAGGCTTACTGGCAATATGCTTTCTGTAAGGAGGCATACAAGCTTGGTCTTGAGGATTTAAACGATTCACAAAAGAGACTTGAGCTTGTAAACTCAAAATACTCACAAGGTGCTGCAAGCAGTCTTGATGTTGATGATGCAAGAATCAATCATTTAAAGGTACAGACATCCCTCGCCACAAGAAAAGCCAATCTGCAAAAGGCAAAGAGTGCTTTAAATGTAATGTTAGGAGAGGCACCTAATGTTGAGGTTTCTGTAGGCTCAATTGATGATGCCACCATTCCGGAATTCTCACTTGATGTTCCTGCAAAGCTTTTATCAAGACGTCCTGATTTAATGCAGGATGCAGCTCTTCTACGTCAGAAAATTGCAGATTACAATGCCGCTAAAATGGCATTCTTCCCGGATATTACCTTATCAGCTTCAATTAGCTCAGGAAGCACTGACACCTTTGCAAACTTCCTTGCAAATCCAATTGGTGCACTAGGCGCTGCTGTTACTTTTCCTTTCTTAAACTTTAATAAGCTTAATATTGAAAGAAAGAGCGCGTATAAGGATGTAGATATTGCAACACTAAACTTTGTCAGTGACTATATCAAAGCTGTAGCTGAGGTTTATGATGAGATTGCAAACTACAATCTGCATCAAGAGAATCTTGTAACCTACAAGAATACCTATGAGTTATCAGTAAGAAACTATTCACGCTATTTTGAAAGATATCAGACAGGTCTTGTAGCTTTAACTGATTTTCTATCTGCTGCTGATACCATGAGAAACGCCAAGATAACTTATCTTGAGGCAAAGCTGAACAATCTGAACACCACCATTTCTCTTATGAGCGCAATTGGCGGTGATAACACAGCTTCAATCAGCGATATTGAAAACAAGATTAACACTAATAATTAAGGATTTATATGACAATTACACTTAGTTCCTGGAATATTAACGGTATAAGAGCTATCAGTGCAAAAGAAGGCTTTAAGTGGTTTTATAACACTGATTATGATGTGATTGGTTTCCAGGAAACCAAGGCAAATGCTGACCAGATTAGTGATGAGCTTAAGAACAGACCTGGCTATGACAGCTTTTTCTGCTCTTCAACTGTAAAGAAAGGCTATTCGGGTACTGCTGTATACACCAGATTAAAACCACTTAGGATTGAATATGAACTGCCAGATGACAGGTTCAAAGGCGAGGGTAGAATCATTCATATTGAGTTTGAGAAATTCCATTTCTTTAATGGCTATTTCCCAAATGGCGGTGCTGCAGTTTTAGATGATAACGGCAAGCCTACAGGTAAGTTTTTACGTGTGCCTTATAAGATGGGATTTTTTGACAGCTTTATTGAGTACGCAGAGTCTTTACGTAAAGATAAGCCAATTGTTGTCTGCGGTGATTTTAATATCGCTCACAGGGCAATTGATTTGGCAAGACCAAAGCAGAATGAGCGCAACACGGGCTACCTCCCTGAAGAGCGCGCATTTTTAGATAGAATGGTGTCTTTAGGCTATGTTGATACCTTCCGTCATGTTCATGGTGATATTAAAGACTGCTACTCATGGTGGTCATATAAGACCTTTGCAAGATCAAGGAACATCGGATGGAGAATTGATTACTTCTTTGTATCGGATGAGTTAAAGCCTTTCATTAAAGACGCTAAAATCGAAAGTGATGTAATGGGATCAGATCACTGTCCTGTAACACTCGTTCTTGATTTGTAGTTCTACATTAAGGTCTTATCAAGGTATTAAGAGTATCTCACAGTAGATAGGGCCTCATTTTCTGTAAAATCAAAGATTATTTGCGCTTAATCTGAATTCAGTTTAATAAAAAATTGCAAAAGCATAACTTTTTGCAAAAAAAAATACTGACATTTAGCATTTAATAAAGCGCATAGACATCGTATTTGTGCGAAAATTTAAGCCTCAGATATGATCCGCAAAATGATCTTTTCTTAACAAAATCATATTTATACTTGAATATACACTATTGACCTTATTATAATGAGTACTCACACATAATATGGAATTGAGAGTTGTAAAAAAATTACTTTTTTACGCTCTTTTAGATTTTAATAAGTTTAAATTTTTTAGGTTATCATCGTGAATACTAATAATTTTTTGAGAAGAGAAAATGTTTTAAACGATGTTTCAATATGTCAGGTGAATTGTGCTTCATTTAACAGCTCAAACTATTATTATTGGCGATTTTATTCATATAGATAATTAGGCGGTTTTTTATGACTATAGACAAGAATTTAAACCTCACCCCGCCTAATGAAGCGGGGCGTGGTATTGTAGATACAAGGATTAGTGAAATGTATCAGGTATTACCTCCAATTGCTGTGATTGAAAAGTTCCCAGCAACAGAATTTACAAATCAGGTTGTTTCTCAGGCAAGACGAGAGATCCACAACGTATTTGACGGCGTAGATGACCGTTTGGTTGTTATTGCAGGTCCATGCTCAGTTCATGATACACATGCTGCAATTGAATACGCTAACCGTTTAATGAAGTTACGCCAGAAGTTTGAAGAACAGTTAATTATCATCATGCGCGTATACTTCGAAAAGCCACGTACAACCGTTGGCTGGAAGGGGCTAATCAACGATCCTGCTCTAGATGACTCACATGATATCAACAGCGGATTACGTATTGCTCGTAAGCTACTATGCGATATCAACAGCTTAGGCATGCCTGCAGCTACCGAGTTCCTAGATCCTATTACAGTTCAGTACATCGATGACTTCATTTCATGGGGTGCTATCGGTGCACGTACAACAGAGTCACAGTTACACAGACAGCTAGCATCTGGTATTTCATGCCCAATCGGCTTCAAGAATGCTACAGATGGTTCTGTTAAGATTGCAATTGATGCAGCTATTGCAGCTGAGAACGAGCACACCTTCATGTCAGTAAGCAAGATGGGGCACGTTGCTATTGTTCATACCAAGGGTAATGAAGACTGTCACGTAATTCTTCGTGGTGGTCATGAGCCAAACTACAGCGCTAAGGATGTTGAGTCAACATGTCAGGCTCTAGAGAAGGCTCACTTAAAACCAATGGTTATGATCGATGCTTCTCACTCAAACACAAACAAGCAGTTTAAGAGACAGGTTGACGTATCTGAAGATGTTGCAAAACAAATTGCAGCTGGCGATAACCGCATCTTTGGTATGATGTTAGAGTCAAATCTAGTAGAGGGCAGACAGGATTTAACTCAGGACTTAGATAACTTAGTTTACGGTCAGTCAATTACTGATGCTTGCATCGGAATGGATGACACAGAAGCTATTTGTAAGATTCTGAGTGACGCCGTTATCGAGCGTAGAAAGTTAAATCAGGCCAAGAAATAATTAAATGTGCCCAGTCTAATGTTAGGTTGGGCATTTTTTATGGCAGTGGTATTGTCAAATTAAATAAAGAGGTTTACATGCATCCTTCATTATCTTTATCAAAGTCAAAGATTAAAATCTTACTATTAGAGGGNGTTGACCCAAGTGCTGTAGAATCCTTAAACAAATCGGGTTATACCAGCGTAGAGTACCTAAAGAAAGCTTTAGATGGCCAGGAGTTACTAGATAAGATTGCTGATGTGCATTTTATCGGTATTCGTTCACGTACCCATTTAACTCGTGAAGTTTTATCTCATGCTAAGAAGTTAATCGGTATCGGTTGTTTCTGCATTGGAACAAATCAGGTTGACTTAAAGGCAGCAGCTGAATTTGGTATTCCTGTATTTAATGCACCTTTCTCAAATACCCGTTCTGTAGCTGAGCTTGTAACCGGCGAATACCTACAGTTACTTCGTGATATTCCTGCACGTAATTTCCTATTACACCGCGGTGGCTGGAATAAGGCTGCAACAGGTTGTCATGAGGCTCGTGGTAAGACTATCGGTATTATAGGTTACGGTCATATCGGTACTCAGGTTGGTATCTTAGCTGAAGCTTTAGGCTTATCTGTAATCTTCTACGACACAGAGTCAAAGATGGTTTTAGGTAACGCAAAGCAGGTTGAGTCTCTAGATGAGTTATTTGCAAAATCAGATATCGTAACTTTACACGTACCTGAGACTGCACTTACAAAGGGTATGATTGGTAAAGAAGAGTTTGCCAAGATGAAAGACGGCGTTCGTTTCATCAACGCATCTCGTGGTACCGTTGTAGACATCGATGCTTTAGCTGATGCACTTCGCTCAGGTAAGGTAGCTGGTGCTGCTGTTGACGTATATCCAAAAGAGCCTTCAAAGAATGGTGAAGAGTTCGTAACTCCACTACGTGAGTTTGATAACGTAATTCTAACTCCACACATTGGTGCCGGTACTGAAGAGGCTCAAAAGAACATTGGTGCTGAAGTTGCCGAGAAGATTGCTCTATACTCAGACAATGGTTCAACTCTAACTGCTGTTAACTTCCCAGAGGTTGCACTTCCTGCAATTCGTGAGGATGTATCACGTCTTCTACATATTCATAAGAATATTCCAGGCGTTATGCGTCAAATCAACGAAATCTTTGCAAAGCTTGATATCAACGTTGCTGCACAGTATCTGCAGACAACAGCTGACATCGGTTATGTGGTTATGGATATTCATTCAAAGGATCCACAGGCAGTTGTTCCTTTATTAAAGGAGATCGAGGGCACACTAAAGTGCCGTATTTTATACTAAAATGTTTTTATGAAAGTTAAAAAAACACTTTTAGTTTCCTCCTTAATTTTAGGCCTGTGCTCTGCACAGGCTTTTGCCCTTGTACAGTCCGGATGGTCCATTTCATCATCCTATATCTGGCGTCTTGTCGACAATGCTGACAATACTTTCAATAAAGGATCGGATGCTAAATTCCTGCAGATAGACAGACGTATCAAACATCGCCAGGCGGTGTTTAAAGTCGTCAGCTCTATGACTAATAAGTATGATTTCAAGGTAGGCTGTATGTTCCAGTCTCCAACTCCTGCTTATGAGCTAGATGTATCGACACTTGATATCTCGATCACTGATCAGTCACGTGGTTACGTCTTTGCAAGATTTTTAGTGGACAATGGTCAGGAGTATTCTTTACGTGGGCAGATAATGCCACCATCAAGAATCATCTTTGCTCCATTTACCCAGATGCAGGCTAAAAAGATTTCAGACTTATTCTTGCAGCTAGGTGAAGGTGGCAGACTGTCAATTGCGCTATTGCAGGGAAAAAAACGCAAACCTAGGGTATATGAAATACCTTTAGAGGGATTTTTTGAGCTGTCTAACTCCATTATCGATGATTGTGTAAAGTTAAACAGAATTGCACAGAATCATAGAGGACCTGTAAAATTTCTGCCTGACTACCTGACAAAAGAGCCAGCTGACGCTACAACCAAAGGTTATACTCTAAAGCCTAAGAAAACTACTGATGGTTTATCTGATGATCCTGTAGTTTCTCCTCAGGAGCAAAATCAGCAGATCCTAAATCAGCAGGAAGAACAAAAACCTAAGGTTCAGATCTTTAAACCTGGCGGTGGAGTAGCATCTATTGGTGAAGATGGCAAGCCAATTACCAGAGCAACAGCTGATGATAATTCTTCAGATGAAGATAATCTTGGTGAGGCAAAGGCAATGCAGATTGGCGATGATGGCAAGCCTATTGGATCTGGTAGTAACAAAGCTACAACGGATGCAAATTCTGCAAAATAATCAAATTCATTTAAAGCAGGTTTTAAGCCTGCTTTTCTAATTATTTCGTTTGTAATTTCTTAAGAATGATAGTCTCCATGGCTTAATTATCTTTATAAGTCATTTCAGATGCAAATAAAAAGGCTCTATTAAAAATTTCGGGGTAAAGCATCTTTACCAGGAAATGCAGCTTTAATAAGTAAGGCGAAATAGTCAAAGTCTCTGCGACCGTAAGCCTTACGTTTGAGAACCTTAATCTTGTTGTTAATACCTTCAACGATTGAGGTTCCAATCTTAAATAGAGCTGAGTTAATAATTCCATCTTTGTATTTTCTATCCTGATCTTTGCAAACTTAATCACTTCTTCAACGCCAGAGGCAAGAGCAAGCTCTTTCCGTGGAGTTACCTAAACTAAAGCGTCCTACCGATTTTAAAATTGGATGCTGACTTATCTGCAGAATTATGGTCAGAGCTATTCATACAGTGAAGGAGGTCAGTCTATTTTTACTAAATACAAGCTGATTAAGGACAGTGTTGACTATGGTGCTTATTGATTTAACCTTACCGCCTTCAGCTAATCAGAGACTGATACCTTATGTAATCAATATGACACGCAGAATTATTGGTATTAAAGATTCATCTAAGTATCGCGAATGCATTGAGCTTGCAGGTATTTATGATGATGATTCGTTAATTGAGTTTTTGATCTGCAGAAGGTTACCGCCTGATATGCAGCTTGCAGGCATAAGAGTAGGTGTATGGACTGTTGATGAACACAATCCTTTGAAAGAGTGGAGTTTGGAAAATGCTGACTAAAGAAATTCTTGACGCACTGGATGATGATTATGATTTTGAGCGCCTGTTAGATTCTTATGGAGTATGGACAAGAATCAGCAGAGGCTGTCCATCAGCTGGTACTGTTCCTTAAGAGCATGGTTATGCTGCTATCACTGAGGAGAGTGCAGAGATCATAGCAGCAGTTACTTGTGAATTTAAAAAAGAACGTCCTGGGCTGTATAGATTCTTTCACTGGTATTACCACAAAGGTCAGGATGCGGGGGACATCAGGTCATTCTTTAAGGGTATATCCATCCAGCGTGCCAAACATCGCAGATTGAGCGTTTTGAAGCCCATCCGTGGAATGTTGTAAGGTGCATGACGATAGCGATGATCAATCAGAAGATTTTTGATTCAAGAGACTGGAGGAGAGACAAATTAAAACAAATGAGGGGTGAGTAAGTGAGAAGCTTTACATATCAAGGAGTTGAGTACAGGTCTCTTCAAGAATGTTGTTGCAAATTAAAAATCTCATATCATAAAGTAAGAAGACTGTGCAGGCATTATGTACGAGCTCATCACGATCCTGTTGTAGCTGTTCGCTGGTGCTTAGGAGTTGACAAATTATCACATCTTGAGCCTAGAACACCGCAGTACCCACAAGATCTTGTTAAGAGCTACGACAGACAGGAGAAATTCAAAGACAGAATTTATCAGAAGTTTATTGATAATTTCTGACTTGTCCTAAGCTATCCTAACTTATGTTTTCTTATCCGAATATATTGACATTTTTATTTTTTGCTGTAAGCTTTAAGTAAATAAAGTTTCAGACCTCGACATTAGTCCTCTCACTCTCAGAGAAGTGACGAAGTCGAGGTCTTATAGTATATGGAATATTGTTTTATGGACAAAATCAGAACAGCTATTCTTGTAGATGGTGGATTTTACAGAAAAAGAGCAAAATCTTTATGGGGAGAAAAGTCTGCAAAAGAAAGAGCTGATGAGATTGAATCTTATTGTCATAAACATGTAGGTAATTCATATCTGTATAGAGTCTTTTATTATGATTGTCCATGGCTTACAGATAATATTTTTAATCCTATTACAGGAAAGACTGTTAATTTCAGAAAGTCAGACGTATTTAAGTGGACGGAAGCTTTTTATGGTGAATTAAAGCATAGAAGAAAGTTTGCTTTACGTATGGGAAGGTTATCTGAAGCTCCTCAGTATGTTTTGAAAGAGGATGTTTTAAAGAAACTCTTTAGAGGAGATAAAAATTTTTCTGAGTTAACAGAAGACGATTTAAGACTAAATGCAAAACAGAAGGGTGTTGATATGCGTATTGGCATTGACATTACTTCCTTGGCTCTAAAAAAACAAGTTGATCAGATTATCCTTATTGCTGGTGATAGTGATTTTGTTCCTGCTGCAAAATTAGCAAGAAGAGAAGGCATTGATTTTGTTCTTGATCCTCTCTGGCATCCTGTCGCAGATGATTTATTTGAGCATATTGATGGATTACAATCATATAATAAGACATGTAAAACAAACAAAGAAGCAAAACAAGATGTTTCACAAGGTACTGTGACGGTATAAAATAAAGTGCAGGTGGCAAGACGCCCGAAAATCGACTAGCTACATAGATTTTTTAAATATGGCTGCCATCCTCATAACAGACAGCTATAATCCCTCTAAAATATCCCTTTATTCTTTAAAATTAAATAGATAAAAAGATCGTTTATTGATCGTTAACGGATCGTTTTTTAAGAATATACTATAAAACAATTAGAGTGAAAAAGTACGTATTGAACATCGGTGCTTTTCTCTTACCTCATAGATTATCCTAATTTGTCGACAATAAAGCTCTCAAGAAAATGAGTTTTTTTTTATTTCTTATGTATAAACATTTAACCCCAGAAGTCATTTATTTGATGATTGGTACAGCTTGCTCTTTTGTTATGGCATATCTACGCTCTACCAAGCGCAAATTCATGGCTAAGATTTGTGAATCACTGACATGCTCTATGCTCTCATCTGCACTTATCTTAATTTCAGAGTATTACTTTAAGTGGCCTCTGGAGTTAGGTGTCGCAATTGGTACATTCGTAGGCTTCTTGGGCAGTGACTATATCTCTTTAAAGATTAGACAGGTTATTAACTTGAAAGTTGAGGGTAAATCAGATGATGAAAGTAAGTAGTCATGGTATTGCTCTTATAATGAATTTTGAAGGTTTAAGGACTACAGCATATAAGCCACTTAAGAAAGAATCTGGCTGGACAATCGGCTACGGTCATCACGGCCCAGACGTAAAGCAGGACATGGTATGAACTGAGCAGTGGGTACATGAGCAGTTACTGCGAGACCTAAGACAGGTTGAGCATCAGCTGATTTCAGCCTTGAATGCCGATGAGATTGAGATAACACAGGGGCAGTTTGACACGCTGTGTTCTCTTATGTTTAATTTATCGGGTGGAATTTACAAGCTTGTAAGATTCAAGCTGTGGGCTAAGCTCAAAGCTGGCTATATTAAAGGCGCTGCACATGAGTTTCTTGACATCAACAAAGCCGGTGGCATAGAGGCCAAGGGCTTAACACTCCGCAGAAGAGCAGAAGCAAAATTATTTCTTTCTTAGTCTAATAGGTTCAATTCCTCAGACCGGTTCCAATCTGAAAAAATTTACTTATTCGTGAAGTTATTTTCTTCTAAAATGATAATATACACGCAATAACTTGTTGAGGTCTAACAATGTCATTTTCGTATCGAATAGGTAAGCCCTTTTGGAAATGGTTTGCAAAACGAGGAGTAACATTAAGATTAAGAGTCGGTGTAGGTTATGACGCCGAGGCTAAATGTTACTATGTGGCGTGGTCAGATCTCCCAGGAATAAATACTGATGCAGATACTCTTGAAGAATTAAAAAAGAATATTCAGGAATGTGTTGAGTTATTACTTGAAGATTACATATCAGACACTTCCAATGTTCATGCATCAATGAGAGTTCCGGTGTTGAATTAAATGGGAGAGCATGATTATTACAAGCGCCTTGTAGAGATTTTAAAGCAGAATGGATGATATTCTACAAGAACCGGAAAAGATTCGCATGAAAGATGGTTTAATCCTAAAAACAATGTTCCGTTTACAGTGCATAAATCCTGTAAATCAAGATTTTCAGCGCAGAAGGTCTTAAATGATGTCAACAGCAATTTAAAATTGATCCACTTATACAGTAAAAACAGCATTTAAATATTGACCCACTACTCGTAAGTAATGGATCAATTAAATGCTCCCTTAATTGACAGTACCTGCCAATTTCTTTTCTCTTAATCTAAAACTATCTCCTTGAATTTGAATAACATGTGAATGATGTAGCAGCCTATCAAGTAAAGCTACTGCAAGAGCATTATCACCACCTAAAGTATCAGGCCATTGGCCAAAAGGTAGATTGCTAGTTACAATTAAACTACCTTGCTCATATTTCTTTGAAACAACCTCAAATAACAGCTTAGATTCATCTGCTGTAAACGGTAAATATCCAATTTCATCTATGACTAAAAGACGTTGAGAGACAATAGCTTTAGATAAGTAGTACTTTAACTTACCTTGCTCTTTTGCAGCTAAAAGCTGAAGCATTAAGTCAGATGCAGTAATAAACTTTACCTTAATCCTTGCTAGTGCTGCTTTATATGCAATAGCTTTAGCTAGATGAGTCTTACCTGTACCTGATGGACCAATAAACACTACGTTTTCTTTACGTTCAATAAAAGCCAATGAGCACAATTCTTTTACTTGGGATTGAGGAACACCTTGAGCCAAGTTAAAATCGAAATCCTCTAGAGTTTTTATAGGAGATAAAGCAGATAACTTTTTAATACTTTCTACTTGTCTTGTGTGCTTATCTACAAGCTCTTCATGTAGAACTTGTCTTAAGAACTCTCCATAAGGCATATTATTAGATGCTGCCTTCTGAGCAATTCCTGCCCATATTGTTGGTACATTCTTTAATCCAAGCTCTTTGCATTGTTCAAAGATATTTTCATTAAGAAGCGATAGCATTCTTACCAGCTCCTTTATTATTTGTCAGCAATATGTCAAAGATATCGGATGATGGCTGTATGTAATTCTTAGCTACCTTTTTATGGTACGGAATCCTCTCATTGTCTTTAGCTGAATTTTTCTTACAAATAAAATCATGTTTAGGCAGTAATAAAAAGTTCTCTTGCTCTTTGTATAACATGGCATTAGGAACGCAATTTATTGACCCATGGGTCCGATTATTTGCGACTTCTGCTAGCCATGGACCCACCTTGCTGTTGAGGATATCTAAGTTAACCTCAAGACCATCTTTGTGGTACAAAGTAAGCAATGGAATAATAAAGCTGTACTTAAGATAACTATTGAATCTTTCAACTTTGCCTTTTGTCTGTGGTCTATATGGTCTACATGCTTTAATCTTGAAACCATAGTACTTAGACATATCTAAATATTTGCTGTTATATTTATGTAGACCTTCACCGTATGCATCACGCTGTACGATTAAAGCCTTAGCGTTATCACATAGGATTTCTTGAGGAACACCACCAAAGAATTCAAATGCCTTTTGAAGTCCTTCAAGCCATGACTCAGTCTTTTCATTTTCAAAGAAATGAACAAAGCTGGCTCTTGAGTATCCTAGTGTTGCTACAAATGCTTTGAAATGACCTGTAGTTCGCTTTTTGACTGTTATAAAGTCAATCTGCATTTGTTTACCTGGAGTTGTTTCAAATCTAACTACAGATTTCTCTTCATTTTTTACCTTAAATTGTCTAATATATGCTCTAAGAATGGAGATCTTTCCTGTGTAGCCCTTGCTTTGAATTTCATTGAGCAACACTGTGGCAGGTATCCATTCTGGTTTAGCACTTTCAATCCTATCTTTCAGATATTCCTTATAATTCTCTAAAACAGAAACTCTTGTTTTTACTACCGTATAACTTGGTAATGCGTTGTTGTTTCTTAGATATTTTCTAACTGTATTACGAGAAACATTTAGATCTCTTGCTATTTTCCTAATGCTCTCGCCCTGTTTATGTCTGGCTAAAATGTCCACAAATAACTCCCGATTTATCATTTGACCTCCTTGATATAACGGTTATTCCCATTATATTAGGTGGGTCAATTTTAATTCGCTGTTAGTGGGTCATTTTCTCACTGCTGGTGACAATGATGCAGGTATAGACGTAAAGATTTAGATCTTCATAAAAACATGTTGAAAAGAGAGCAAATATCAAAGCTCAAAAATTAGGATCAACACGTAATAAAT
>JGI24711J26586_10000938_pt1 | contig 22819 bp, 23 predicted proteins | sample BioPla3DNA1_FD_26586 | JGI IMG/M metagenome (IMG submission 26586)
CAGGAGGCTAGTTTACACCTCCATAGGACAATCCAAGAGATAAAATCTCATGGAGTAAAGGCTGGTGTATCCTTAAATCCTGCTACACCCATTGAATCTCTAAAATACGTTATTGATGATATAGACTTAATCCTTATAATGAGTGTTAATCCAGGATTTGGAGGACAATCCTTTATTCCAACCATGATTGAAAAAATCAAGGAGACTAGGAGTTTTATTGATAAGCATAATCCTCAGATAATCCTAGAGGTTGATGGAGGGATTAAGCTGGATAATGTCCAGGAGATTGTTAAGGCGGGGGCCGATTTGATAGTGGCAGGATCTGCAATATTTGGGGCAGATGATGTAGTTGAAAGAACCAAGGAATTTTATAATTTGATTGTCTAATAGATTGATTTGTGTTAATATATAGTTACAAACAAATATGTAATCATTGGACACTAGGGGAGCTTTATGCTGAGAGTGGATTATTAATCCCGACCCTTATGACCTGAACTAGGTAATGCTAGCGGAGGGAAGTGTGGAAGAGTTATTTTATCCATTACCTACCGGTAGTGGATTTTTTTATGATCTAACCCGATTTATAATTTATAGATACACACTTCTAGAAATTCGAGACTTGTGAGGAGGTATGATATGAAGAAAAGATTTAATGTAAGAATCTTAACTGAGGGCGGCATGATGATTGCACTTGCTGTACTCCTTAGTTATATAAAACTTTACCAACTACCTAATGGTGGGTCTGTAACGGCTGGTAGCATGATACCCCTGATGATATTTGCGGTACGATGGGGACTTGGACCAGGTTTTCTAGTGGGTGCCAGTTATGGAATAATAGATTTCATCCTAAAGCCATATTTTTTCCATCCTATGCAGTTTATCTTTGATTATCCACTGGCCTTTGGCCTATTAGGATTGGCTGGATTGGGGTATATAGGAGATAACAATGTTAGTGGATATGCAAAATTATCCCTAGGTATTAGCTTTGGAATTGGAGGAAGAATGCTGAGTCATGTAGTTTCTGGTGCCATCTTTTTTAAAGAGTTTGCAGGTGGACAGAATCCCTGGATCTATTCCTTAGGCTATAATGCTAGCTACCTAGTACCAGAATTAATTATATCACTCTTGGTCATGGTATTAATATGGAAACCATTGAAGAAATCAATTGCAAGATAGGAGACAAGGATGAAGGGATTAATTATTTCTAGTGGTTCAATCAAGGACTATAAACTCTTGGAGGACTTGGTTGATGAAAGTGATTATATTGTTTGTGCTGATGGTGGTCTAGACCATATTATTAGAATTGATAAAATCCCCAACGTCTTGCTTGGGGATTTGGATTCTATAAGTGACCTGGGCCTAGAATTCATTAGAGAAAAGAATCTAAAGGTGGTGAAGTTTCCCTCCATTAAAGATTATACTGATACAGAACTGGCCATAAAACACCTATTGGACATTGGAATTGATGACATCACCCTAATAGGGGGCACGGGTACCAGGTTAGATCATGTCCTAGCCAACATATTTCTATTAAGAAAATTCAATAGGGATGGGAAAAAGTTTAGAATAATCGATGCCAATAATATCATCAATTATGTAATTGGTAGCATGGAGATTAAGGGNTCACCTGGGANGTTTGTTTCTGTTATCCCCCTTAACGATGAAGGTGCCTTAGTTAGTCTTATTGGCTTTGAATATCCCTTGGATCATAGGCATATAGAATTTGCTTCTACCCTGGGGGTTAGCAATAGGGTTGTTGATGAAGTTGGGCTTGTCAGGATCCACAAAGGAGAAGCCCTAGTATTTGAATCTTTGGATTAATTTCCCCTCTTATTATATGTAACTAATATCCTCTCCGTGAATAATATAATGTATAAGGACTTGGGGAGTGTTGGTTATGAAAAGATATTTGTATGGAAGCAAGTATAAGATGAAGAGGATTGTGGGGATGACCCTGGGGATTATTGGTGTCTTAATCATAATCAATGTTATGAGTACAAAATTTCTACTTTTTTTAGTTGGACTAGGTTTAATTCTGATGGGAATTCTCTTGTACATGAAATAAGGCTACCTCTAATAACAGGTAGCCTTATTTCTATAGAATTATAATGCTCTTTTAACTAGACCAGACCTTAAACATCTGGTACATACTTTGATTCTTTTTACAGTTCCATCAATTTCTGCTCTTACATTTCTAATGTTAGGTGACCAGCTTCTAGAATTTTTCTTATTTGAAAAGGTAACCTTATTACCAAACACTTTGCCTTTGCCGCATACATCGCAAACTCTTGCCATTATGAAACACCTCCTTAACATGCATAAGAGAAAACTCTATAAGTAGATTCTTGTCTGCAATAATAACACATTATATTCTAACATAGAAGATATAAAAAATGCAACCATAAAGTGACCTATTCTCATAAATACATTTGTAATCATAGGGCTAAGAGTGATAATTGTTGAATTATTGTTGATTATATTGTAAAATAGATTAATGGTATATTCAGAACAAGGAGGAGATTCTATGCCAACTAAAACTATTACTGATTTAGGAGCGATTGTTATAGATGAAAATGTTATAGCTACTATTGCTGGTGTTTCAGCTATGGAAAGTTATGGCATAGTGGGTATGGCTTCCAAGAGTGCAGCAGATGGATTGTTTGAGCTGCTTAAATGGGATCACTTAACTAAGGGAATCAAGGTTACTACTAAGGACAATAAACTTATTATTGATTTACATGTGATATTAGAATATGGAGTTAAGATATCAGTAGTTGCAGAGAATATCATTGAAAGGGTCAAGTTCAATGTTGAGAATCTAACAGGTTATGGTGTAGATAAGATTAATGTCCATGTTCAAGGAATACGAGTAGGAAAGTAGTTTAAGGAGGTACTATACTTGAAAATTGAAATAATTGATGGAGAACTGCTCAAAAATTCATTAAAGGCTGGGGCAGCTCTTTTAGAAAAAAACAAGGAGGAGGTCAACTCCTTAAATGTTTTCCCCGTTCCTGACGGAGATACAGGTACTAACATGTACCTAACCATTAAATCAGCTGTAAAGCAGTCCCAAGGAGCATCTGGTGATGATGCTTATATGGTGGCCTTGGCAGCCAGTCAGGGATCCTTGATGGGGGCCAGGGGTAACTCTGGAGTTATCTTATCACAATTGTTCAGGGGATTTGCTGCAGGATTAAAAGGGAAAACTGAAGTTGATGTCCAGGCCTTGGCCCAAGGCTTTAAACAGGCTGCTGAAACAGCTTATAAGGCGGTTATGAAACCAACTGAAGGAACTATATTAACTGTTGCTAGAGAGATAGGAGAAATTGCCATAANTCTTTCCAAAAAGGAGAAGGACATACTAAGGTTCTTGGAAAAAGTTATAGACCATGGCAATAAGACCCTGGAAAGAACACCAGACATGTTACCTGTTTTAAAACAGGCTGGCGTGGTTGATGCTGGTGGTAAAGGACTTATGTTTATTATTATAGGAATGTATAATTCCCTTGCAGGTATTGAGGATTATGACGAACCTGTTGATTTGATAGATGTTCCTGAACATGTTCATAGGGAGCCTATAGACACTGACAATATCGAGTTTGGCTATTGTACTGAATTTATGATAGCTGGTAACTCAGACACTATGGATGAGTTTAGGGGTGACTTAAGTCAGCATGGTGACTCCCTCTTGGTAGTTGGTGGAGATGGAATTATTAAGGTCCACATCCATACCAATAATCCTGGCCTGGTACTTGAAAAGGCTCTAGCCCTTGGTGAGTTAAGGGATATCAAGATTGACAATATGAGGTTCCAACACGAAGAAGTTCTCTTGAAAGAAGAGCTAAAGGCCATGGAGACAGACACCAAGAAGGAGCCTACAAAGGAATATTCTTTTGTGGCTGTGTCCCTTGGTGAAGGTATTGACGAGGTATTTAAGGAGTTACAGGTAGATTATCTGGTTCATGGCGGACAAACGATGAACCCTAGTACTGAAGATATTTTAAAGGCAATTGAAAGTACAGAGGGAAGGAATGTATTTGTTCTTCCGAATAATAAAAATATTATCCTAGCTGCTGAGCAGACCAAAGAGTTGACAGATAGGAATGTAGTTGTCCTACCTACTAGATCTATTCCAGAGGGAATTGGAGCCCTCTTGGCCTTTGATGAGGGTGNCTCCTTAGAAGATAATATTGAAAACATGAAGGAGAATATAGGCCATATCTTGACTGGTCAGGTTACCTTTGCAGTCCGTGATAGTGAAATAAAGGATAAGGAGATAGCCAAGGATGACATTATCGGTTTGGCTAATGGTGAGATTGTAGTCGCTGGTAAGGATATCAATGAGGTATCTTTAGATTTGGTAGAAGGCATGATAAATGACGATATCTCCATAGTAACAATTTTCTATGGCAATGAAATTGAAAAAGAAAAGGCTGAAGAGTTGGCAGAAATCTTAGAAGAAAAATACGGTGATTTAGACATTGAATTATTGTTTGGTGGTCAACCATTATATTATTATATATTTTCACTAGAATAACCCTACTCACAGTAGGGTTATTCATTATGTATGGAGGGATTCTATGGATAACCTTTCTAATAGTGTTAGGTATATTAAGGGGGTTGGACCTAAGAAGTCAGGTCATTTAAAAAGGCTGGGCATTAAAACTATAAAGGACCTATTCTATTNTTTCCCTAGGGAATATGAGGATAGGTCTAATTACACTACTCTTAGAGAGGCAGCTGTAGGGGAGAAAGCCAGTCTTGAGGTTGAAATCTTGGCGGGTCCCCAAATAATTAAGCCCAGGAGGAACTTATCTATCCTAAAGATACCCTTCAGGGATGAAAGTGGTCATGGATATCTGGTATGGTTTAACCAGGATTATCATAAGGACAAGTTGATAATAGGCGAATCCTATAGGGTAAATGGTAAAATCAATAGAATGGGGATGGAATATCAGGTGATGAACCCTGCCTATGAAAGGGTCGGCGGTGAGGATAGGCTTGGAAGAATCATCCCCATCTACGGATTGACACAGGGGCTTAGTAATAATGAATTATCGAAAATAATTAGCAGCTCCATAAAGGCCTATATAGACTTAGTAGATGAAGTCCTACCTAATGAGCTTCGTAGAAAGTATAGGTTGATAGGTATAAAAGAGGCCTTAAAAAATATACATTTTCCATCCAGTAAGGAAGCTCTCCACCAGGCTAGGAGAAGGCTAATTTTTGAAGAACTCTTGATACTACAGCTAGGTCTCCTCTTAATGAAGACTAAGACTCAGCTGGAGGAGGAGGGGATAGAATTTCCAGCCTGTTCTGATCTGGAGGGCTTTATAGGGGGACTTCCCTTTAGCCTAACTGGGGCCCAGAAGAAGGTCTTATCTGAGATAGAAGAGGATATGGGCAAGGCTAAGCAGATGAATAGACTTGTCCAGGGAGATGTGGGTTCAGGTAAAACCATCATCGCTGCTGCCTCCATCTTTAGGGCTGTTAGGGGTGGCTATCAGGCTGCCATGATGGCTCCTACTGAAATCCTGGCCAGGCAGCATTATGAGTCCTTCCTCTCATTATTCGGCAGGTATAATATCAGGTGCGAATTATTGGTTGGTTCCTTAAGCCAGAAGAATAAGGAGAGTATATTAGAGGATTTGAGAGAAGGTAAAATTGATATAGTTGTAGGGACCCATGCCCTAATCCAAGATAGGGTGGAGTTTTACAATCTAGGATTTGTGGTTACCGATGAGCAACATAGGTTTGGGGTTAAACAAAGGGAACTCTTTAGCATGAAGGGGAAGAGGCCTGATATCCTAGTCATGACTGCTACCCCGATTCCAAGGACCCTGGCCTTGATTCTCTATGGAGATTTGGACATATCCACCATAGATGAGTTGCCACCAGGTAGGAAGGAAATTGAGACCTATGCTGTAAACCCAAGCATGGTTGATAGGGTCAATGCCTTTATTGACAAACAGATTAGTGAGGGTCGCCAGGCCTATATCGTTTCTCCCTTGATTGAGGAATCTGAAAGCCTAGATTTAAAATCAGTAGAAGAACTATATGATAATTATAAGAATAAGGTCTTCAAAAACCACAGGGTTGGTCTTCTTCATGGCAAGATGAAGGCCAGTGAAAAGGATGAGATCATGGAGGCATTTAAGAACCATGAGCTGGATATCCTGATTTCTACTACTGTTATAGAGGTAGGGGTTGATGTACCAAATGCCAATATCATGGTAATCTACGATGCTGAAAGATTTGGACTTGCCCAACTCCATCAATTAAGGGGTAGGGTTGGTCGAGGTGATTATCAATCATACTGTATACTTATTAATAATAGCAGATCTAAAATAGCCATGGAGAGAATGAGGATTATGCAAAGTTCTACTGATGGATTTGTTATTTCAGAAAAGGATTTAGAACTACGTGGTCCTGGTGAGTTTTTTGGCACTAGGCAGCATGGCCTACCAGATTTGAAGATTGCAAATTTATTTAGGGATCTAAATATACTAAAGGTAGCCCAGGCTGAAGCCCAGCTTATCATAGATAATAATCCTAGGCTGGATGGGCAAGACTATGAGGGATTAGCCAAGAGACTTGATGAATTGTTCAGGGAAGTGGAGATTATTAACTAAAATGGGTTCTTTTATGGGTTATAATATGATAAAATATAGCTAAATAAGTATAAAGGAGCTTTATTTTGAGAGTTATTTCTGGCATGAGAAAGGGACATAGGTTGTGTTCACCCAAGGGAATGGATGTTAGACCTACAGAAGATAAGGTAAAGGAGTCCCTATTTAATATTTTAGGAAAGATAAAAACTGATTCCCTTGTCCTAGATCTATTTGCAGGTTCTGGCTCCATAGGTATAGAATTTTTGAGTAGGGGTGCTGGGAAGTGCTATTTTATAGATGTTTCTCCCAGGAGCATTTCTGCTATTAAGGAAAACCTATCCCACACCAGGTTGGCGGAGTCTGCTACCGTTATTAAAACTAATGCTTTAAGGGCTATAAGGGATTTTAGTAAAAGTGGTATCGAATTTGATTACATATATGTGGATCCTCCTTTTGGGTATGGAGATTTACTAGATAAGGTCTTCAAAAATCTAAATGACCATCCTATTCTTAAGGACGAGGGTCTCTTAATTGTGGAGCATGAAAGTCAGAGAATTTTAGATGAGGAGATTTTTGAATTTAAAAGAACTGATTCCAGAAGATATGGCAGTAAAACGATAACTTTTTTCAAACGGTTTAGGAGGTAGTCATGAAAGTAATTTATCCTGGAAGTTTTGACCCTGTTACCTATGGTCATTTAGATATAATTGAGAGAAGTTCTAAAAAATTTGATAAGGTTATAATTGCAATACTCAACAATAAATCCAAGAAAAATCTCTTTACAATAGAGGAAAGGGTAAGATTACTAAAGGAAACCACTAAGCAGTTTCCAAATGTTGAAATAGATACTTTTTCTGGCCTATTGACTTCCTATGTGAAGGAAAAGGGATGTAGCACAGTGATTAGGGGTTTAAGGGCTGTTTCAGATTTTGAATATGAGATGCAAATGGCCCTGGTTAATAGAAAGACCTACCCTGAAATGGAAACCATATTTATGGTTTCTAGGGCAGAATATGTATTTTTAAGTTCAAGTATCGTTAAGGAGATTGCTTCATTTGGTGGGAAGGTTACTTGCTTTGTACCCAAGGTTGTAGAAGAGGCATTAGCAAATAAGTTTAAGGGGGGCTTTTGATATGGATATTTTATTGCTTCTTGATGAGATTGAGGATATTATTGAAGATGGGACAAGCGTTCCATTTTCCAAAAAGATTCTGGTGGATACTGAAGAGCTCTTGGATATCCTTAAGGAGATAAGGATTAGATTACCAGATGAAATCAAGCAGGCTGCATGGATCAAGGAAGAAAAACAAAGGATTTTAGCCGAGGCTCAGAAGGATGCGGATAATATTCTAAATGAAGCTGAATATAAGCTGGAAGAGTTAATTGACCAAGAAGGCATAACAAAGGCTGCCCAGGAAAGAGCTGAAGAAATCATAAATAAGGCCCAGACTACGGCTAAAGAGATTAGATTAGGTGCCATGGAATATGCAGATAGTTTATTGGCTGAAACTCAGGAGCAACTTAAGGAATTAATCGAAACAATTAACGAGAATAGAAGGGAGCTAAGAGGCATAAGTTAGTCTCTTAGCTTTTTTTTAGTTTCTTGATATTGATAACAAGGAGGGCCATAAAAACATAGAAAGCAATAAGTGTTAGGGAGATGCTGCCTAAGGAGTAGAAGGCACCTAACCAGGTCTTAAGATCAAAGATTCCTAAATCTATTGGATTGCCAACTGCTATGACATTTAGATAGTCCCTGTAGAAGAAGAGATATAGGAGATAGGTGTATAGGGTGGCTAAGAATCCATGTAATAACTTTGAGATTAGGTAGAGCTTAACACTTATATCTGTCTGAGATATGAAGCTGATTGCTTGGCTTAAGATGGATAGTCCACCCCAGCCAATTATGAAGTTAATACCAAGGATTTTATAGAGTAAATTCACATCTGCAAGGGATATCCTATTGCACCCTGTAGTAAGCTCTATAAGTCCTGCAAGTATCCCCTCTAATAAGGAGGGGTTTAACATAAAGACTTGGGAGACCTTTTGAATTAGGATTCTGGTAATTTGTGATGCTAGTACCATATCTATAATGACATTGTAGATAATAACAAATCCTCCTATCAAGAGGATGGAATTTACACTATCCTTGACACTTCTTGATATAAGGTCGGGTAAACTAGTAGAATTATTGACTTTCTCTATTTTCTTTGACGGTTTAAACTGCTTAACCTGTTTTTGACCAGATAGCCTTGGTAGTCGGCTAAATATAAGCCCTACTGTCAAGGCTCCCATATAATGGGGTATTATCATAAGCCCACTTAGGTCAGGCATGGAGAGCATACCTGTTAAAACAGCTCCTAGTATAAAGAGGGGTCCTGATGTGGAGGCCAGAGTAATAAGCCTATCACCCTCTGGCTTACTTATCATGTCTAGGCTCCTAAGTCTTGAGGTGAGTTTGGCTCCCAAAGGATAGCCTGATAAAAAACTCATTATAACTGGGAAGGTAGCCTCACCTGGCAGATGAAATATGGGTTTTATTATAGGTTCCAACATCCTGCCAAAGTACTGGACTAGCCCTGAAGCTATGAACAGTTCAGATAGGATAAAGAAGGGTAGAAGGGACGGTAGGAGGATATTAAACCAAAGGTTTAAACCGTTTCTTGCACTGTCCAGGGCTCTAGCTGGGTTATTAATTAATGTAATGATTAGTAATAGGATTATAAGCTGAAAGAATTTCTTCCTAATAAAATCACCCCCTCACATAATTATATTTGTAAAGGAAAGCAAATATGAGGGGGTTATTTTTTGATAAAAGGGGAGGTAAGGTAGTCCATATTATTGGATTTATATTTAGTACTGAAGGGTAGGAAGTAGATGTCGGTCGCCCTTTTTTCATAGAGTATAAACTCATTTACTAAAGGATTCCTTAAATCCTTATAATGTGAGAATTTGCTTATGATGGGGACGTAAGATTTATTCTTTATATGGCTTAGTAGGTCAAGTCCCTTTTCATTTGCTGCTAAAAACCTTATATAGGGGACTTCCTGGGAGTAAAGGGAGCGAATCTTATGCCCATTAAGCTGGTTTAAGAGGTGGACTAGGATTCTTTGGATCCTGGTTTTAGGATACCTCTTGGTGGATACTTCCTGGACTAAATCCTTCACACCTCTTGCCTCGAAGGACTTTTCAACCAAGCGGTTTTCTAGGCCATCCTCCATATCCAGGATTGATTTTAAGCTATCCTTTTCTTTGACTAGTAGGAGATATTTTAGTACTGCTAAGTAGTTGTCCAAATCATTGAAGGACCTATATTTAGAATAAAAGTCAGCCAATAAATCATATGTGGCCTCAGGTAGCAGTTCTTTGACTGAACCCAGTCCCTTATTTAAAATACTCCTCCTAATGGCTGTTGCTGATGATAGGGTGTGGTTTATATTTTCATCCTTATAAGCCGAGCCTTGACGCTGGATAGTCAAAGGGATAATGTTCGAATTTATAACTTTTAAGGCCTTTAGATACTCAATGGCCAAGATATTATTGGATTCTTTGAGTATAGACTCATAATCATAGGCTATACTAGGTTTAAGGTTTAAAAAGTCTATAAGGGCCCTGCTTCTAGCAGAGGGGAAGGACATACCTAAGTCAAGATATCCTTTAAGCTTACTTTTATACGATTCTGGTTCCTTAACCAAGATTTCAGCAATATGATTTAAGGGTTCTAAACTTCCACTTTCGCTGCCAAAGCAAACATAATCAACTATTTCTAAGCTATCCATGACTTTAATTCCACCTAGGGCAAAGAGCTCTGCACTTTGGGTAGAATAGACAAAGGGAAGTTCTATAACTAGGTCTATACCATTTGCTATGGCCATTTTAGCCTTGGTCCATTTATCGACTAGGGAGGGCTCACCCCTCTGAACAAAGGAACCACTCATAATGGCAATGGTATGGCTGGCCCCTGTTACTTCTAGAGACTTTTGCAAATGATATTTATGACCATAATGAAAGGGGTTGTATTCTGTGATTAAACCTAAAACCTTCATCTTAACCTCCACTACGTTTTTAATAATTATAACATATTAATTGATTTAGATACTGGGCTTAGATAAAATCGTGATTTAAAATGTTGATTTTTTAATATCAATGTAATAATATTGTAATAGTGAAAGAACAATTAGGAGGAATGATGATGAATATTTTGGTAATTAACTGCGGTAGTTCTTCATTAAAATATCAGTTAATTGATATGAATGGAGAAGAAGTACTGGCTAAAGGTCTGGTTGAAAGAATAGGTATTGAAGGTTCACGAATTAAACATGATACCACTGGTAAGGAAAGGGTCATAATCGAAGAACCAATGAAGGACCATAAGAGAGCCTTAGAATTAGTATTAGAAGCTATTGTTGATGAAAAGTATGGAGCAATCAAATCCATGGATGAAATCGGAGCTGTTGGTCACAGGGTACTTCATGGTGGTGAAGACTTCTCCAGCTCAACCATTATAGATGATGAAGTTATGAAGGCTATAGAGAACAATATTGAGTTGGCCCCACTTCATAACCCACCAAATATCATGGGAATTGAAGCCTGTAAGGAACTAATGCCTGAAGTACCTATGGTAGCAGTTTTTGATACAGCATTCCATCAAACTATTCCAGCAGACAACTATATCTATGCTCTTCCATATGAATTATATGAAAAGTATAAGATCAGAAGGTATGGTTTCCACGGTACATCTCACAAATACGTTTCTCAAAGGGCTGCTGAAATATTAGGTAAGGACATCAGGGATTTGAATATCGTAACTGCTCACTTAGGAAACGGTTCAAGCGTTACTGCAGTTGAAGGTGGTAAATCAGTCGATACCAGTATGGGTNTCACTCCTCTAGAAGGACTTGCTATGGGAACCAGGTCTGGAGATATTGACCCAGCTATCATCCCATTNATAATGGAAAAAGAAGGCCTATCTTTTGAAGAAGTAAATCAAATGCTAAACAAGNGCTCAGGAGTACTTGGTATTTCAGGAATTAGTAGTGACTTCAGGGATTTAGAGATTGCTGCTGATGAAGGAAACCAAAGGGCAAAATTAGCATTAGAAGTATTTGCTAATAGGGTTAAGAAATACATTGCAGCCTATGCAGCACAAATGTGTAGGATTGATGTATTAGTCTTTACAGCTGGAATTGGTGAAAACTCTGCCAGCATGAGGGAGTTAATATGTGATGGATTAGAGTGTCTAAACATCATCATTGATAAGGAACTAAACGAGCAGGCAAGTGGTAAGGAAGCTATTATAAGCAAGAATATAGGCGGCGTTACTATTATGGTGATTCCAACTAACGAGGAATTGATGATTGCAAGGGATACATTAGAATTGGTCCAAAATAGATAATTCTTGACAAACTAATACCACCTTTGTATAATAAGGTGTGTTAGTCTAAGAGGTGAGAATAGTTGAATGTTGATTTAGTCAAGGCTTTTCAACTTGCTGACAGTGTATTTCCCTTTGAAAATCAGGTCGATCCAGACCCAATTAAAGAAGGGTTGGATGGGTTAAGGATAATAGAACCAATCCATTACAAGGGAGAGATCTACAAGGTAGAGGGTTCATATTTGATACAGGCGGATATAAAGTATAAGTATGAGGCCAAATGCGATAGATGCTATGAAACTACCATAAAGGAAGTATCTACATCCCTATCTGGAAGGCTTGAGGATAACGAAAGTGTTTTTGAGGAAGATGAAGAAGACCAAGACGATATAATCTATTATGAAAAAGGTATTCTAAATTTAGATGAATATATACTTATGGAAGTAGCTTCGTCTATACCTATGAAAACCCTTTGTGATGAGTCTTGTAAAGGTCTTTGTACTGTTTGTGGTGCAGACCTAAATAAAGAATCATGCACCTGTTTAGATGATTATATTGATCCGAGATTTGAACTACTGAAGGATTTTTTTCCTAAGGAATAAGGAGGTGTTTTTAATGGCTGTACCAAAGAGAAAGACTTCTAAGGCTAGAAAAAACAAGCGAAGAGCTTCATCCTATAGACTTAGTAGGGTTACTATAAGTTCATGTCCACAATGCGGTGAGCCTAAGCTACCACACAGAGTATGCAGGTCATGTGGTTATTATAAAAAAAGAGAAGTAATAGAAGTAGAATAATTGATAAGAGATAGTGATAAAATTCACTATCTCTTATTAATTATATTGATTTTTTTCTAAGTCTAATATATATTTAATATCAGTACTGTTTTTACTTCTTTATTAGGAGGAATAAGATGAAGATTATAGTGGATGCTATGGGTGGAGATAATGCTCCAGCCGCCATAGTTAAGGGTGCTATTGATGCTTCCAATGAATATGATATAGACTTATTAATAGTAGGTAGAGAAGAAGAAATTCTGGAAGAACTGAAGAAGCATAACTACAAGAAGGATAGGGTAGAAGTTCTTAATGCAGAGGATGTAATCACCAATGAAGATGACCCTGCCCTAGCCATTAGAAGGAAGAAGGATTCTTCCATGGTTATTGGCTTGAAGGCCTTGACTGAGGGTAGGGGAGACGGCTTTGTATCAGCAGGTAGTACAGGTGCCTTACTTGCAGGAGGCTTATTTATTGTGAAAAGGATTAAGGGCATAAAAAGGGCTGCCTTGACCAGTGTCTACCCTACTACAAAGGGACTAGCCTTATTGGTGGACGCAGGGGCTAATACCGATTCTAAACCAGAGTACCTGCAGCANTTTGCTGTGATGGGATCCATATATATGGAGAAGGTTATGGGAGTTGAAAGGCCCAGAGTAGGTCTAGCTAATGTGGGCACCGAAGAAGGCAAGGGTGACGAATTAACAAAGAAGGCCTATGACCTATTGAAGGAAACCAATATCAATTTCATAGGGAATATTGAAGGAAGGACCATGGCCTATGGCGAGGCAGATGTTATAGTTGCTGATGGATTTGTAGGCAACATGATTTTAAAGGTGACAGAAGGTGTAGCAATGTCTCTCTTTGATGAACTTAAAAGAGTCTTTATGGAAAACACCAAGAGCAAGCTTGGGGCCCTCTTGCTAAAACCGGGTTTAAAGTCCCTAAAGAGCAAGATAGACTACAGGGAGTATGGTGGAGCTCCCCTATTGGGAACCAAACAGCCCATTATTAAGGCCCATGGAAGCTCTAATGACTATGCCTTTAAAAATGCAATCAGACAGGCTATCAATTTTATTGAAAAAGATGTTATATCTACCATCGAGGAGAATATTAAGGAAGAAATATAGGTTAGGAGGATGTAAGATGATTTCAGAAAAGGTAATGAAACTAATTATAGAGCAATTTAATATTGAAGAGGATAGTGTAGATTTAGACACTTCCTTTAGGGATGACTTAAATGCAGACTCCCTAGATCTAGTGGAGTTGGTAATGGGCTTAGAGGATGAATTCGGTTTAGAAGTTGAAGATGAAGATGTAGAAGCTATTAAAACTGTAGGAGATGCCATAGAGTATATTAAGGAAGCTTTAGGTGAAGATTAGGAGTAGTAATCTATAAGCTATAAATTTGAGGTGTTAAAATGAGTAGACCAAAGCGAAAGAGACCTAATCTACATGACTTAGAAAGTAATCTCGGATATAAGTTTAAAGATTTAGGCCTCTTAAATCTAGCAATAACCCATAGCTCATATTCTAATGAAAACAAGATGGATATAGTTCAAAGTAATGAGAGATTAGAGTTTCTTGGAGATGCAATTCTAAATCTTATAGTTAGTCAATATCTCTACCACAAATATCCCAAGCACCCTGAAGGAGAGTTGACCAAAATTCGGGCTAAGGTGGTATGTGAATCATCCTTGGCCTATGCCGCCCAAAAAATCTCATTAGGAGATTTTCTTCTACTTGGCAAGGGTGAAGAGGCTACAGGGGGTAGAGAGAGGGAATCTATATTGGCCGATGCTGCAGAGGCAATTGTGGGNGCACTTTATTTGGATAGTGATTTTAAAACTACAAATGAAGTACTNCTTAGAAACTTTGAGTCAGATATTGTTCATGCTGTTGCCAAGGGGAACCTTTTCATTGATTATAAGACTGAGCTTCAAGAGGTCATTCAGAAGAATGGTAAGGCCAAGATGGAGTATGTAGTAACTAAGGAAGAAGGACCAGACCATAATAAAAAATTCTATATTGATGTTGTTGTAAATAATGAAACAATAGGTATGGGTAGGGGGAGAAGTAAAAAGGAAGCAGAACAGCTTGCTGCTAAGGAAGCCTTGATTAGGTTAGGGATCTTCCATGAGTAAAAGGTATATCATCCCCATCTTTGTCCCCCACTATGGATGCCCCCATGCCTGTATCTTTTGCAACCAAAAAAAGATAACAAATATGACTACGACTACTAGACCTCAGGATGTGGAGGAGATAATAGAAAGGCACCTTGGTTATTTCTGGAAGGATCTACCTGTTGAGTTGGCCTTTTATGGGGGCAGCTTTACAGCAATAGATATGGATATTCAGAGTCAACTCCTTGAAGTGCCCTATAGATATAAGGAGAAGGGTATTATCCATGAGATTAGGCTATCTACTAGGCCTGATGCCATTGATGATAGGATTTTAACTAATCTGAAGAGCTATGGGGTAGATACAATCGAATTAGGAGTCCAATCCCTAGATGAAGAGGTTCTTGCTCTAAGTGATAGGGGCCATNGTAGGGAGGATGTATACGANGCTGTTAAACTTATAAGGGAATNTGGTTTTAATCTGGGATTACAGATGATGGTTGGATTGCCTGGTGATGATAAGGATAAGTCTATATCAACTGCTAGGGAATTCATTAACATGCAAGCAGATTTGGTTAGGATATATCCTACCCTGGTAATTAAGGATACCCANCTCAATTACCTATATGAAAATAATCTATATAAACCATTGAGTTTGGAGGAAGCTGTAGACATATGTACTATACTTCTTATTTTATTTAACCTGGAAAATATTAAGGTAATCAGGTTAGGCCTGCAGCCTACGGACAATATACAGTTGGGTAGGGATGTTGTTGCAGGACCCTTCCATCCAGCCTTNCGCCAGCTAGTGGAGTCCAATATTTATAAGATGGCCATAGAGGATTGTTTAGAAACTGTGGATTATAATTTACATGGAAAAACACTTACCATAGAATCTCGGGCTTCTGAAATATCTTCTATTTCTGGCCAAAAATCTTCTAACATTAAGTACTTGAAGGAGAAGTTTGGCCTAAGTAGAATTAAGCTTTTTCCTCAAGAACTTGATAAGGACAAGATAAAGATTCAACTAGAGGATATTATGGAAATTTTAGATTTGAACTTATGGATGGCAAGCTACATCAAGGATTGCATGAATAAATAACTGATGGTAAGAGGTGCTTGATTTGTACTTAAAGAAGATAGAAATTCAAGGTTTCAAATCCTTCGCTGACAGGACTACAATTGAATTTAAGGATAATATTACTGCTATTGTAGGACCTAATGGTAGCGGTAAGAGTAACATTTCTGATGCCATTAGGTGGGTTTTAGGGGAGCAGAGTATTAAAAGCCTCAGAGGAAACAAGATGGAGGATGTTATTTTTTCAGGAACAGACAAGAGGAGGGCCTTGGGATTTGCCGAGGTTACTATTTTTTTCGACAACAGCGATAACACAATTCCTCTAGACTACTCTGAAGTAGCAGTAACCAGGAGGATGTTTCGGTCTGGTGAAAGTGAATACTACATAAATAAGGGTTCCTGTAGACTGAAGGATATTAGGCAGCTATTTATGGACACAGGAATTGGTAAGGATGGATATTCAATAATTGGACAGGGTAGAATAGATGAAATCTTAAGTAATAAACCAGAGGATCGAAGAAATATCTTTGAAGAAGCTGCAGGGATAATCAAATATAAAACGAAAAAAATAGAGACTGAAAGGAAGTTGGAAAGAACCAAAGAAAATCTCCTTAGAATCCAGGATATTATCTCTGAGGTAGAAAGGCAATATAAGAGTTTAGAAAAGGAATCAGAGAAGGCTACTGAATTTGTCAACCTCTATGAAGAATTAAAATGTTTAGATGTAAACCTTACTCTTAGGGAGATTGATAAACTCAAGCTTCAGATGGATGAAATCCATACAGAGTTGGAACTTGACAGTCAGGAAATAGAAAATCTAAGTCTGCAAAAATCAGATTTAGAAGGCAAGTTTAATTCAATAAAGGAAAAGATAAGTGAAATAGAAGTAGAGCAGGAAGGCCTTAGAAATAGGAAGGCTGATTTAAATCAATCTATTGAAGAGAAGAAAAATCAAATAAATATAATTATAGAAAAAGAGAAGTTCTTCAAGAGGGATATAGATAGGTATAATCAAGAGATTGAATCTTCCAAGAACAGGATTGATTTAATAGATGGAGAATTATTAAACCTGGAGGATGAGATTAAAAAGATTAGTGAAGAGTACTCTAACTATTACAAGGAATATGAGCTAAAGAAAGAGGAATTCACTGACATTGAAGAAGGCCTTATAAAGAGGGAGAAAGAACTGGACGATAAAAAAAGCCAGCTAATATCCCTATACAATAAGACTTCAGAAAAGAAGAGTTTAGTTAATGGAATTGATTCCTTCAATGAAAATATTGTTGCCAGAATTGCTCAACTAGACAAAGACAAGGATAGGATGAAGGAGGACAAGCTTGCCTCTGAGAAAGCCTTAAGNGAGNTTCTGGATGAAGAAAGGGTCATAAGGAGTAAACTTGATGAAATTAACAAGAGGAAGGAAGAAGCAGAGGCTAGGAGTTTTGAGTTAAGTAAAAAGGATCAAGATTTAAGCAATAAAATAAGGGAACAAGAAATCAAACAAGAGGGTCTTATATCCACCTATAGGCTCTATAAGAATATGGAAGATGGTTATGAAGGGTATTATAAGAGTGTAAAGAATCTACTCCAAGCTATCGAAAATAAGAGGATAGATAGATCTGGGTTTGAAGGGGTCTTGGCTGATCTATTAAAGGTAGATAGTAAGTATGAGAAGGCAATTGAAATCAGCCTGGGTTCAAGCCTACAAAACCTAGTTGTTAAGGATGAAGAGAAGGCTAGGCTTATGATTGAGTATTTAAAGGCCAATAAATTAGGTAGGGTGACTTTTCTACCCTTAAACATTATAAGGGGTAGGGTTCTAGATTTAAACCTAGCTAATTTCAAGGGATATGGTGTTATAGGTCTAGGACATGAGCTGATTGAATTTGATGAAAGATATAGGGAGATATTTGAATACCTATTGGGTAAAACCATAATAGTGGATAGGTTAGACAATGGTATAAAATTAGCAAATAGATTAAACCATAATTATAGAATTGTCAGTCTAGAAGGGGATATCTTAAACCCCGGAGGCTCCTTGTCGGGAGGCAGCTACAGAAACAATGCTCTTAGTATAATTAGTAGAAAGAACCGTATTGAAGAGGTAAAAACTGAAATCCAGAATATTAGCATCCTATGTGACAGGTTAAAGGATGAAAAAGCTAAGACTCTAAGTCAGATTGATAATAATGGTAAAACCCTCAATGCCCTAGGGGGTGAAATTAAGGCCTTAGAGCTAGACTTACTAAGTAATGACAGCAACACCCTGACCCATAAAAGGGAGATTGAAAGACTAGCTAAGGAAATAAGTAGAATTGAAGATGAGATTATCTCATTGGAAAATGAAACTAAGGATTATAAGACTAGGAGGAAATCATATGAGTCATCCATAGTTGAATTAGAGGAGGAGGTCAATCAAATCAACACCCTTATAAGTCAGATGTCCCAAGACTTGGGAAGGGATAGGGCAATTAGGGATGAAAAAAATAAAGAGTTAACTAATTTTCAAATAGGCTTGAATCAACTAGATAATAAATTGAGCAATTTAAGGAATAGTCATTCCAATAAGGTTGAAGAAAAAGAGGAAAGGCTAAAAAGAATAGAAACTTTGAAACAGGATTTAGAGACTACTAGAATCGAGATTGAAAAACTAGACTTGGCCATGGTAGAGCTGAGGAAGGAGATTGGGCACTTATCCTTAGAAGAGGAAGAAGTAGCTAACCAATTGAATGACTTAACCAAGACTAGGGAAAGACTAATGGAGGAGTTCTATAAGGAGCAGGAAGATTTAAAAACCATTAATGATAGGTTGATGGTTTTGGAAAAGCAAAAAGCTAAGAGGGAAGTAAAACATTCCAAGTTTGAATTAAGAATAGAAAACCACAATAATAGGCTTATCAATGAGTATGAGTTAAGCTATGAGGAAGCCTTAGATTTGGAAATTGTCTCAGAAGACTTGATTATTTCACAGGGAAGAATAAGTGAGTTAAAGGCTAGGATTAAATCCCTAGGTAATATCAATGTAGGTGCTATAGAAGACTTTAAGGACATTAAGGAAAGATGGGAATTTATCAATAAGCAATATGAGGACCTATTAAAGAGCAAGGAGGATCTTCAAAGCCTGATTAAAAAAATGGAAAAGACCATGGAAGAACAGTTCNTAATCTCCTTTAAGGAGATCAATGAAAACTTCTCCAGGGTTTTCTCTNCCCTATTTAACGGTGGAAAGGCTACCCTAGAGCTAGATNCAGAAGATGATATATTAAAGTCTGGTATAGAGATCAAGGTTCAGCCNCCTGGCAAGAAGCTGCAGAACCTAAACCTCCTGTCAGGCGGAGAAAAATCCTTGACGGCAGTTGCCTTATTATTTGCAATTCTAGAAGCCAGGCCATCACCCTTCTGTATCTTAGATGAGATAGACGCTGCTCTGGATGAGGCTAATATAGCAAGATATACCAGGTACTTGAAGAACTTTAGCCAGGAAACTCAATTCATCTTGATTACCCATAGAAAGACCACCATGGAAATAGCTGATATCCTATATGGTGTTACCATGGTAGAAGAAGGTGTAAGTAGGTTACTATCAGTTAAGATTAAGGATCATGTGGATGATCTAGTGAGTTAGGAGGAATATGGTGTTTAAATGGTTAAATAAGAATGATAAAGAGCAAGAGGTTCAGGATGAAGTAAAAAAACCAGGTCTCTTGGATAAGTTGATAGGAGGGCTTACTAAGACCCGTAAGGAAATGTCAGGCAGGATAGATAGTATCCTATCCTTTTATAAGAAAATAGATGATGACTTGTTTGATGATTTGGAAGAGGTTTTGGTGACTTCTGATGTTGGAGTAAACACAACCATGGAGCTTATCGATAGGTTAAGGGATAGGGTCAAGGCTGAAAAGGTAACAGATCCCAACGAGGTCAAGGAGCTCCTCAAGGACGAAATCAAAGGGATAATGAAGGAATCCATAGAAAATAATGAGTTAAATATAGAACCTAGTCCTGCAGTTATCCTGGTAGTAGGGGTCAATGGCGTAGGCAAGACCACTACCATCGGTAAGTTATCCCACAACTTCAAACAAAAGGGTAAAAAGGTCCTTATTGCAGCTGGTGATACCTTTAGAGCAGCTGCTATAGAGCAGTTACAAGAATGGAGCAATAGGGCAGGTGTTGATATTGTAGCCCATAGGGAAGGGGCTGATCCTGCTGCTGTAATTTATGATGGTATCCATGCAGCCAAGTCAAGGAAGGCGGATATCTTAATATGTGATACTGCTGGTAGACTTCATAATAAATCTAATCTAATGAATGAGCTCAATAAGATTTTTAGGGTAGTTGAGAGGGAATATGAAGAAGCAGCCAAGGAAGTCCTACTGGTTTTAGATGCAACGACGGGACAAAATGCCATTAACCAGGCCAAGGTATTTAAAGAAGTAGCTAATATCACTGGAGTAGCCTTAACTAAATTGGATGGAACTGCTAAGGGGGGAGTAGTCATTGCCCTTCAGGCAGAACTAGGCCTACCTATAAAACTTATCGGTGTAGGTGAGGGAATCGACGATTTACAGCCATTTAATGTGGATGATTTCCTAGATGCGATTTTTGAGTAAGACCATGGTTCATGATGGAGGATATAGATTAGTACAAAATAAGTACATCAAAAAATAAGAACAAAAAATTAGAAAATACCCGCTCACGGTTTCGGAGATGAACGATTCTATAGCTCATTTAAGCCAAAAATCCTACACCTTTCAATTCTCTTAAGGGTCTGTCTTTTCGGACCTGAAAGTTGTTTACGGATTTTTGACCTTCATTTGCTAAGAATCGTAGTCACTCCTGCAAATGTTCGCTAAGTATTTTCTAATTTTCTATGTGCAATGAATCTGGTTTTTGCTGTGATATAAATATATACTAAAATTCAGTAGTATTTTCCTATACTGCAATATGTATTTTCTACTAAAGATATGAAAAAAAAGAGTAATCTAGGAGAATAAATCATAATAATTGTTGACAAGTGGATAGGGACATATTAGAATAATAGTGTCAAGGATTTTCCTTGACACTATTATTTAGTTGGTGATATAATGGTTGAGAAACTTGTTGAGATAGGAATTTTATTTGATTTTTATGGTAAACTTCTCACTGAAAAGCAGTACAATATCGTTGAAATGTTCTATGTAGAGGACTTTTCTTTAAGTGAAATCGGTGAGGAACTTAATATCACAAGGCAAGGCGTCTTTGACACCTTAAAGAGGGCAGAAGAAAAGTTGTATCATTATGAAGAGACCCTTGGTCTTGTCAGCAAGTTTAAGGAGAACCATGAAAACATAAAGAAGGTTTTAGATTTAGCAAAGGATATCAGACTTTCNTTAGGCAATAGGAATTATGACGAAGTATATCAGNCTATAGGGATGATTGAAGATATAGGGTTGGAAATATTGAAGGATAGCTAGGAGGTTTTAGCTGATGGTATTCGAAAGTTTGTCTGAGAAGCTTCAAAATGCACTAGGAAAACTAAAAGGTAAGGGTAAACTCTCAGAAAAAGATATAGATTTGGCAATGAGGGAAGTAAGGCTGGCCCTTCTAGAGGCAGATGTAAACTTTAGGGTAGTTAAGGATTTTATAAAGGATGTAAAGGCTAGGGCCATAGGAAATGAGGTAATGAAAAGCCTGACTCCTGGCCAACAGGTAATTAAGATAGTCAATGAGGAATTGACTAAGTTGATGGGAGAAAGTGAAGCTAAGATTGACTTTGCTTCATCGCCGCCCACAATTATTCTTATGTGTGGTTTACAGGGAGCTGGTAAGACGACCACAGCTGGTAAACTAGCTAACAACCTTAAGAAGATGAACAAGAGGCCCCTTTTGGTTGCCTGTGATATATATAGGCCAGCAGCCATCAAGCAATTGGAAGTAGTAGGTGAAAGGGTAGGGGTTCCTGTTTTCACCATGGGTGATAAGCTGAACCCAATAGATATTGCCAAGGCTAGTATAGAGCATGGCAAAAAACATGGCAATGATGTAATTATTATCGATACAGCAGGTAGACTTCATATAGATGAAGATATGATGGAAGAGATTGAAGGCATTTATAAGGCTGTTAATCCAAGTGAGGTACTGCTAGTTCTAGACGCTATGACTGGTCAAGATGCAGTAAATGTCGCTTCAAGCTTTGATGAAAGATTGGGTATTACAGGTATCATTTTAACCAAACTTGATGGTGATGCCAGAGGTGGTGCAGCACTTTCCATAAGGGCTGTTACCAATAAGCCTATCAAGTTTGTAGGTATGGGAGAAAAACTAGACCAACTGGAAGCCTTCCATCCGGACAGGATGGCATCAAGAATCTTAGGTATGGGGGATGTCCTCAGCCTAATTGAAAAGGCTCAGGCCAATATCGATGAAGAAAAGGCCAGAGATTTAGAAAAGAAATTAAGGACTGCGAATTTTACCTTTGATGACTTCCTAGACCAGATGGAGCAGATGAGGAACCTAGGGCCCATAGACCAATTGATGGGAATGTTACCTGGAGTCGATTCTAAGGCCCTCAAGGGACTAGATATTAGTGATAAAGATATCATCAGGATTGAAGCTATTATCAAGTCCATGACTAGGAAGGAAAGAGAAAATCCTGATATTATAGATAGTTCTAGAAGAAAGAGGATTGCAACGGGCAGCGGTACTAGTATTCAAGAAGTAAATAAGCTCCTTAAGCAATTTAAAGAAACCAGGAAGATGATTAAAAGATTTTCCAATATGGNAAAAACCATGAGAAAGAAAGGGAAATTTGGTTTACCCTTTTTCTAAAAGATAGATAACATTAAAAGGAGGTGAGAAGGATGGCAGTGAAAATCAGACTAAG
>JGI24711J26586_10000939_pt1 | contig 22818 bp, 25 predicted proteins | sample BioPla3DNA1_FD_26586 | JGI IMG/M metagenome (IMG submission 26586)
ATGTTATGGCCGCCGTTGCCGTCGGACGCCATTTCGGCGTTCGGCTTGAGGACGCCATCCGCGCGATCGGGGAATATATTCCGGACAACAACCGCTCCCAGATGGAGCGCACTGCGCGAAACATCTTGATCGAAGATGCCTACAACGCCAATCCGACCAGCATGGCCGCCGCACTGGACAATTTTTCGCTGGTGGAAGCCGACCGGAAGGTCGCCTTGCTGGGGGATATGCGGGAACTCGGTCCGGATTCGGTACGAGAACATATGGACATCCTCCGGAAAGCGGAATCCCTGTCTCTAGACCTGATCTGTCTCGTGGGAGAAGAATTCGGAAAGGCAGTAGCCAACCTCGGCCGGCGGACGAATGTACAGTTGTTCAATACCTCCGCTGACTTGGCAGACTGGCTCCGGGAACATCCGGTTTCAGGCGCTACGATTCTTGTGAAGGGTTCGCGGGGGATTCAGATGGAGAAGGTTCTGCCGGAACTTTGACCCATTTCCGGATGACGAAGGCCGCCAGCTTTCCCATCAAAAAGCCGACGCAGATGCCGAAAATCGTCCCCACGAGGATGTCTCCGAGATAGTGCTTCCCGGCAAAGATACGGCTGATCGCTACGAAGGATGCCCAGACCAGAATGCTGATTTCGAAGACGCGGTACGTTCGGGACTTGTCGTTCCTGAAGCCCAAAATCATGCAGACTGCCATCGAAAAAGCGTTGGAAGCATGTCCGGAAAAGAAGCCGTAGAAACCTCCGCGGGCTTCCAGGACGTTCAGGCCTCCCAAAACCATTTCGGCGCTGTAGCCGGGGCGAAGCCGCCCCACTGTCACTTTCATAAAGTTGGCGGATTGGTCGCAGATGCCCACGCAGAGCGCGATGGAAGCGATCACGATTAGCCCGTTCTTCCATCCCAGTCGCCAGATCAGACAGCCGGCGATGATGAGGTACATGGGGTACCAGACTTCCTGGGTGGTCACGAATTGCCAGAACTTGTCCATCGCGGGAGAGTTCAAACTATTGAGGTACAGGGTGATCGTCTGGTCGATCCGATGGAGATTGTCAATGAGCATAGGCTACTTGTTCAGGGCTTTCCAAAGCAGATCTTTCAATTCTTTCAAGCCTTCCTGCTTGATAGAGGAGATGAATACATACGGAATGCCTTTCGGCAGGGTCGGTTCAATTTCCGCTTCAATTTCTTTGTCGATGAGGTCGCATTTCGTAATGGCGAGTACTCGGTCTTTATCGAGCAGTTCGGGATTGTATTCCCGGAGTTCATTCAGGAGTGTCTCGTACCCTTTTGTGATGTCGTCCTCTTCTGCGGAGACCATAAACAGCAGTACCGAGTTGCGCTCGATGTGTCGCAGGAAACGGATGCCGATGCCCCTTCCTTCGTGGGCCCCTTCAATGATGCCGGGGATGTCCGCCATCACGAACGATCGATCGTCATAGTACTGGACGATGCCCAGGTTCGGCTCCAGGGTCGTGAAAGCGTAGTCAGCGATTTTGGGTTTGGCGTTGGTGATCGTAGCGAGCAGGGTGGATTTTCCGGCGTTCGGAAAACCGACCAGGCCGACATCCGCAAGCAGCTTCAACTCCAGAATGAACCAGCCTTCCTCCCCGTCTTCTCCAGGCTGGGCGAAACGCGGCGTCTGCATCGTGGAAGTCTTGAAATTGCTGTTCCCCAGTCCGCCTCTGCCGCCTCTGCAGAGCATTTTCTCCTCGCCCGGCTCCATTATCTCGAACAGGACCTCTCCCGTCTCGGCATTCTTCGCCACGGTTCCGACCGGGACATCCACGATCACGTCTTTCCCGCTTTTCCCCGTGCGCAGAGCTCCGGAACCCGGCGCTCCGTTTTCAGCCTGAATATGCTTGCGGTATTTCAAGTGGATCAAGGTCCAGAGCTGGGGGTTGGCCCGCAGGATCACGTGGCCGCCGCGGCCGCCGTCTCCTCCGTCCGGCCCTCCCTTCGGGACGTACTTTGCCCGCAACAGATGCGCCGACCCGGCTCCGCCCCGGCCCGAAGCGCACCAGATTTTCACATAGTCTATGAAGTTACTATCAGCCATAACTTTCTTTAAATCAATGTTTTAAGTGGTCTTTTTGACCGATTTTTGACTGCGAAGTAACAAACTGGTAACAGGATTTTAGACAGTATCGGCCAAAAGTGCAATCAAAAATTTGTAAGTAATTTGCGTATATTTACGGTGTTTGACCCTTTTTCAGGTGGGTTAAAACCTCGTAACTTCAACTTTGCAGTCAATGAACTTAATGTTTTGAAGGCCAATTTTCTTCACTTTTTCGCTACAGCCACCTGCGGCAGGCCTCATACAAAGTACAAAGGTAGCGAATTTCTTTGATTTCCCGAAGAGCGAAAGCCCCGGATGTCCTTTCGACACCGGGGCAATCCTGGAAGAGAAGCGGTACTTCCGCGCCTGTCAACCACCGTTCACGACGGTGTACTTGGCCTCGGCCAGCATCGAGACGGAGCGCTCTCCAGTCGAGCTGTTGACGAGGAAGTGGCGGAAGAAAACCTTCGGAGCAGCCGCGTTGAGGGCACCGTTCTTGGCCTCGTAGTCGGTCTTGATGTCGATGGCGGCATCGATCGGCTTTTCGACCATCTTGATCTGGGTGGCCTTTGCGTGAGCGCGGGACACACCGTTGTTCTGGCCTTCGGAAGCCTCAATTACGAGGAAGATGCCGCCGTTGTCGGCCAGGGCCTCGTCGAGCTTGAAAGTGAACGCCTGGTTGGTGCAGACCACGGTCGTAGTGGACAGAGATTCCACGCCAACGAGGCTTGGAGGGGTGACCATCATCTGGCCGCCGCAGGTGACAACCCAGAAGTTCAGACGGGTGAACAGGTTGGCACCGGAGATCTTGGTCTTGGTTCCGAGGACGGAACGGCCTTCCTGAGAGAGGGCGAGTTTGTTCCAAGCGAGGATCTGCTCGTTGGTCAAACTCTTCCACTTGGTTGTGAGCATCTTGAAGACGCCCTTGACCTTTGCCTGGTCACTGGTGCGGATGCCGCTGCCGTAACCATGGTTCTTGATGTACTTACAGCCTTTCATCTTGGCTGCGGTCACGCCCTTGGCGCTACCGGACATCTCTTCGAACGCGATAGAAGGAATGTACTTCATAGTTTGAAAAGGTTAAGTTTGTTGAACAAAAGGTATAGTATTGCAATAGCAATCAGAATGAGGGACACATCACCCAGCCTGAGGCGGAATTTCTGCCAGCCGTTCAGCTGCTTCTCGGCGTAGATGTCCTCCTGGACAACTCTGTCACGGAAGACGATGGAATCGCGCACGATTTCCCGGCTCTCTGCAGCCACCTGCTGCTTGACAGGCTTGGTCTCCAGCGAATGGGAAAGAATTCTGCTGGGCACTGAAGCCCCTGAACGGGCGTATTTGTTCTTCAGAATAGAGGCGGTGTCCAGTGTGGCCACTCTTTCCACAATGACCGGGAGTTCCATCTAGGCGGTGTCGTGAATGGTTTTCACTTCGGTCCTGACTTCCACGCGGGTGCTGTCAGCCTCGGCGACTCTTCGAAGAGAACCGCACGAGGTGGCAGCGAGGATCAGGAGCAGTGGCACGAAGCGGTTCATCGGTTAGGTTGTAGAGTTCTCAATCTCAGTAACCTTTGGCTTGTTAACCTTGATGGCATAATTGATATCAGCTAACGCTTTGCTAGGCTCATCCTTTTGGCTGTAGATACGCATTCGAAGCATCAGTGCTTCGACGTTGTCTGGAGTCAGTTCCAGCTGTTTTCCCAACAACCTGAGAGCCTTGTCCTTGTCGTTGTTTTTCTTAAGCACTTCGTATGCTTTGCGGAGGTTGTAGTCGTCCATGCTGTTTTTCTGGGCGAATGCATTGCTTCCCAGGGCGGCCAACATGAAAGCCGCAATTAAGGTAAATACTTTTTTCATTGTGCGTGACATACATAGCAATGTTAAAACGGTTCGCAGTATTATACTGGCAAAGGTCAAAAGGTAACCCGGTTGTTAAGGTTTTTTATTGGGACGCCAAGGGTTTGTGTAAATTTTCATCAAGTTTTTCAAGGCTATCTTATCATTTTTTGCTATATTTATCTGATTTTTAGGAGAAATGGATGAAAAAAGTATGGCTCCTCATATTGCTTATCTTTTTACCTCTTGTCGCTTTTAATGCATGGGGGCAGTCCCGTCACGCCCTTTTAATTGGCATCGGAAACTATCCGGAAGACTCCGGCTGGAACATAATTCACGGCAATAACGATGTCTCCATCATCAAAGAAGCGTTGATTCGCCAAGGTTTTTCTTCTGAGAGTATCCTGCAGCTAATCGATTCTGAAGCCACAAAAGAGAATATCTTGCTTTCCTTCGATAAACTCTCTGATAGTTGTCAAACAGGAGATGTCGTTTATTTGCACTTCTCCGGTCACGGGCAGCAGATCACTGATTTGAACGGAGACGAAGAGGATGGATTTGATGAGGCCTGGATTCCATATGATGCGAAAAAGGTTTATGTCTCGGGAGAATACGAGGGCGAGAAACACCTTACGGATGATGAATTGAACACCCTGTTTACAAAACTGCGTGTACGCATAGGTGCGCGAGGCAAGATCATCATCGTAGCCGATGCCTGCCATAGTGGAAGCGGTTCTCGCGGACTTCCTGATGAAGAGGTTTTTGTCCGCGGTACTGGCGACAAGTTTATCATACCGCGCCAGGGCAGCAATGTCATCAAGAAGCCAGCCCCAACGGAATGGCTTTTTGTAGCGGCATGCAAACCATACCAGTCAAATTATGAGTATCGCTCTCCTGCTGGAGAGTATTATGGCGTTCTTTCATATGTGATAGCCGGTGACTCAAAACAGTTTGATGTATGCAAATACATTGATTTGCTTCAAGAATGGACCGATAGCGTTTCCGGGTTATCCAGGTATCCCCAGGATCTCGATAACGAAGGACAGCCAAGCCGCAAGAATTCTTTTATGTTTTAGCGAATGACGGACAAAGAATACATAAGGAGGTTTACCGTTAACGATCAAACTGCGATGGCCGGATTCTATGACCGGGTATATCCGCAGTTTGTTTCGTATTTCAGGAACAAGTTCAAGAAGCCTAAAGAATATTCGATGGATTTGTTCCACGATTCGTACATGGCCATGTACGATAACATCCTTTGCGGGAAGCTTACTCCAGAGAATCTGACCAGCTCTCTATACCAATACCTCCTTGGCATTGCCATAAGGAAAATGCAGGCCGGTGACAGGAAAACGCATGAATTTGACAAAGTTCCTCTCTATCATACTGGTCCTAAGGAAGAAGTGACACTGGACACAAAAGTTCAGAAGAAGTTGATTGATGAGGCGGATTCGGAAGAATCTGAAAAGAAGAAAGAAGAACCACTCTTGTGGCCGCGTGCATGTGTGAGTTTCTTCGAGTTTCTCCAGTCCATGCAGCAGCATTCGGCTGTATATAGCTTTTATAAGCTTATCGAGCCTGATTTTGCGGATAAAGGCGATATAGACCTTGAAGACTACTTGACATATTACATATACTACTTTGGAGCTTGTGACCGTGTTGGTGACATAGGGAAAGCCTTGGAAATATGTTTCAACCGATTTGAAGATGAGAGTATTAAAGTATCACCATTATATTGGGTCATAGCTAGACTCAAAGGGTCATTCTATATTTCATATTTGAGGGATTTTGAGAAGGGGCTTAATAGCACACTAGAAGCCCTAAACCTCTATCGTCTTCCAGATAACCCCCAGAGTGGAGACTACATTTCATTTGCAAGCTTGTACGGTTTTGTGGGTGATGCATACCGAAGAAAGGGAGATTATGAAAAGGCAATAGACTATTACAACAAAGACCTGGAGATTTGTCGCAAACAAAACTTGGAAGAGCAGACTCTATTTCCATTATTTAATCTGGGGCGGATATATCATTCACAAAAAGAATATGATAAAGCCAGAGAGTGCTTTCTTGCTTGTGCAGAGATTAAATCTCAATCTTCAGACTCATATCAAAAATCATCGCCATACTCATATCTATTTGATATTGAACGAACAATGGGCAACACCAAGAAAGCCCGTGAGTATTTGTCTCTAACCTGGAGTTCAATGTTGGCAGAATACCTTTCTTTCAAGGACTATCTAACAATATATGAGCAAACATCATATTGGAGGAAACAAGGTGCTATAGATTTCCTCGGGGGGTTAATAGCTGGATCGGCACCCATTTATAACGATATCTATTATGATATGCTCTTGACATCCAAAGGTTTTATGCAAAAAGCGGAGACAAGAGAGTACCTTAACGTCCTCATCAGTAATGATGCTCGATTGCAATCCTTGTACAATACTGTGCATTCTGCAGCAACGATTCCACAATCAGTTGTTGATGAGTATATGGCTTTATATAGGGAGCATTCTTTCGCTACAGAGATTGCAACACCTTCGTGGAAAGATGTTCAGAATACTCTAAAGAAAGACGAAATTGCTATTGAATTCTTCAAATATCAGATAGATGATATGTTTGAGGATCCTCAATACGGGGCTCTTGTGTTAAAACGAGGATGGGATGCCCCTCATTTTGTGCACTTATGCTCAGAAAAGGATATAAAACGCGCAATGAATGCCGGCTCCAAGGTATATAAGGTGAGTAATGTTCTTTATGATCTCCTCTGGGCTCCTATCCAAAAAGAATTGAAGGGGGTCAAAAGTATATATTTCTCTCCTCATGAGATTCTTCATACGGTTAATTTTTCTGCAATAGTTGACGAGAAAGGGCGTCCCTTATTAGAAACATTTGATTTTCATAGGCTTTCTTCAACCTCTGGTATCTGTGACAAGCATGATAATTCTTTCTCCACATCATATGTATATGGAGGGCTTGTATATGATACCGACGACGCTACAATGGTATCTGAACACAGAAAATACAATCAAGAAAGCCGAGGTGTTGAATGGGTCGCGGATAATTCATTTACTAGATCAGGATGGTCATTTCTTCCTAACACTGAACGAGAGGTTTCCGAAGTGTCTAGTATTCTTAGTAATTCTAGAATCTCAGTTACGGGATACTCTGGCACATCTGGAACAGAGGAGTCTTTCAAGGCTCTAAACGGAAAACACCCAGGACATATTCATATTGCAACTCACGGCTTTTATTTGAAATTCGCACCTGCAGATAGCGCCGCTATAGCATCTAGTCCAGAGAAACGAATCTCATCATCCTTGATGGCACTAACAAGATCCGGCCTGATTCTTTCAAATGGAGGACGAGCATGGAAAGGTGATCCGATACCAGAGGGAATCGATGATGGTATTTTACAAGCGGATGAGATTGCGGGCTTGGATCTTTCCGGTACATCTTTGTTGGTTCTGTCTGCCTGTCAAACGGCGCTTGGAGATATTTCCAGTGATGGTGTTTATGGTCTGCAACGTGCTTTCAAGAATGCTGGCGTTGAAACAATCATTATGAGCCTTTGGGAAGTTGACGATAAAGCGACTTTCGAATTCATGGCTGCATTTTACAGATCCTTAACTAAGGGGCGAAGCAAACATGATGCTTTTTGTAACGCACAGCGGCAACTAAAGAAGAATTATGACGATCCGTATTACTGGGCGGCCTTCATTATGCTTGACTGATTCATATGGAGGAAAAACTGCATATCATTAATTATTCCGCACTTCCAGAGATGAATTTGCCTGATGTGCTTTATAAGTATCGGACTTATAGCGATCAGAGGCACCTAGATATTTTAACAAAAAACTGTATATACTTTGCGTCGCCAGATAGTTTTGAAGACCCTTTGGATTGTCGGCCACCGGAAGTTTTGCCCGATAAGGAAATTATCTGGACGCATTTTTGGGACATAGTTCAAAGAGAACACCCCTCTCTTTCGTATGAAGACAAAGTAAAGTTAACGAAAACGTTGCTTAAACAATCGCCGATAATCAATCCAGATTCAAGGCAACAACTCCTCTCTGAACTATTCCTTGATTATTGTCGCTGCCATGGAGTATTAAGCCTAACCGCTGACCCGAGCAATGATGATATGTGGACGAAATATGCAGATAATCACTACGGTTTTTGTGTAGGATTTGATTCTGTGAGGATTGCTTCGATTTCAGGAGGAGGAGGCCCAGTAACGTACTGCGAAGAACTCCCTGTAATTCATGTTTGGGTAGATGACACGGAAACCGAACATGTAAAACGAGTATATTATAAAGAGAAGAAGTGGGAATTCGAAAAGGAGTATCGCTTACATAAAGTATGGCCGCTTGAGGCATTGAGTAGGCCTGTCAACAGAATCGCTCTTCTCCCAAAGAAGAGTATCGTATCTGTTATATGCGGGTACAATATGCCGAAAGAACATATCAATATACTCAAACAAATCCTACAGAAATATCAGCCGGATGCCGTTCTTATGATTGAGTCATAGCTTTCACTGCAGCCCGGGTTACCTTTCCAAGAAGGCCGACATATATAAGCGGAACAAGGAACAAGGTTTAACAAAATAAAAATCAAACATCATGAAAAAGACCTCCAAAATCATCGTTACGGTAGTAGCAATCGTAGTATTCATCTTCCTTTTCGCAATTATTGTTGGTGTCCGTGGAGATGCCGGCCATAGCACCCCTGGCATGCTTGGTCTCATTCTCTTCGCTGCCCTTATCGGTGCTATTAGGGCAATTTGGAAGAAGTCAGACGACGGGAACGACAATAGTACTGATATAGAAAAGAAGTAATCGCCATGCTGAAAGATTATTACAGAATCCTTGGTGTGGCTGAAACGGCTACAGCTGAAGATATTAAAGCAGCATATCGTGCCCAAGCCATGAAGTGGCATCCGGATAGAAATCCAGATAAGGACACTACAAATCAGATGAAGGATGTCAATGAGGCGTATTCTATACTGTCAAATCCTCAAAGCCGTTTGAGGTATGATAAGGAGTACCAATTCTTCAGATATGCGTATTCTGGAACACAACAGGATCAATCTGATAAGGCCGAAGACAACGACTATAATATCCATGATGAAAACCTAAAAACCGACGTGGAGAATGCCCGGAAGGCAGCTGAAGAATATGTTCGAGAGTTTTATTCATCATTGAAGAAAGATACATCTAATGCAGTAAAGGGAGCTTGGCATGGGGCGAAGCCTTATATAGTTGCCGCAATTATTATGACCGTCATAGGATTAATTATTTTCCTTGCGTCAACAGATGCTGGCAGTACATCTTCATACAAGGAACCTGAAGTTCAATTGCCTTCGATGATTCAAGAAGAATCGGCACCGGTCCAAGGATGGACTGTATACAATGGAGGTGATGCTTTTCAAATATCAGTACCTGCTACGGTTGAGTTGCGTAATGAGAATGATGCCTATTCTCAAGCATTACACAATCTCAACCCGACACAAAATGATGGCAATATTATCTTCCAGCAGAAAGGGCTTTCTGAACAGAGGGAGGATGCTTATGGTAAATACTGCCGTATAATGATTCAATATCTCAAGGGCTCTTATGGCGATTTTATGAAGTCAACAGAAAAAGAGGATCTCAATTTTGAATGGAAGGCATTGTTTGATGAATTAGTTGAAGGGTGCATAGGCCCGGCCTCAAGACTTATGGGCGGCTATACATACAAGTGGACTGTTATTAACGGTGCAAACTGTATTCAGATTGACTATAAAAGAACCGGAAGCAACTTTGACTCATCAATCCCTGTAATCTGCAGAATAGCAATATTCCAGAACAACAATGAGATGGTCAAAATAATCCTATCATATCGAGAAAAAGAAGCAGATCTTTGGAAGGCTGACTTTGAGAAAGTCTTCAAGAGTTTCAGGTGGATATAAGTCTTAAACGCCCATCGTAAAAGCCAGGACACAACGTTCTGGCTTTATTTCTTCTTTGCCGGGTTACCTTTCAATGAAAACTGACATATATCTCTGAACAAAGGACAAATCAAACACATTAAAGAATATGGAACCTATTATTGAAAAAAGAGTTAAAGCCCTGAGCGACTCAATGGTAAATGTCGGTAAACACATCGACGAAGTAACTAAATGGCTGTCTGACCACATGAATAAAGCCATCGATGGTAATTCCTGGGGGGACTGGATGACCGGAGCATTGTTTGGCGGCGGCCTGCTTGGCATGGCTATCAGCAAAAAGATCCGTACCGGCAAGAAGAGCACGAAAGTCATCCACAACGGAATGACTGCCGATGACATGGGGCAGGATATCGTCAACCAGGTCACCAAACTTGTGGATTACCAGTGCGAAATCCAGAGCCTTGTAGGCAAAGAGGAAAAAAACTATTACTACAATCTGGTGGACTTCGTGTTCCAGTATGGGTATAAATATCACATGGCCTGGATGTATTTCACCTCGTTTTACTGCACCAACCACAAGGTGGAATACAATGATGAAAAGATCACTCTAGAGGAGATGATCCGCAAGCAGTGGCTCAAGCAGTTAATGAGAATGGATATGCGTGATAAGACAAGGGAAGATATCCAGAAAGGCATACAATAAAGAACCTATAGAAACAAACTACTATGAGTTTATTTTCATTTAAAGGTAAAGCGAAACGCTCCGAATACTGGATAGTCAATCTTCCTATTGCCATTCTCGGCCGAATGAGCGATATGATTCCTGATGACGCATATGAAAGTCTCGCTGTAAGCCTCGGCGTCATTATCCTGGCAATCCTGATGGTTTGGATTGGCGTGGCCACAAATACCAGACGCTGTCATGACCTGGGCCACAATGGATTTTGGCAACTCATCCCTTTCTACGCCATCTGGATGGGATTCGTTGAAGGTGAATCTGGAGAAAACGAGTATGGCCCTGACTCTGATAGCAACACAGTTTAACGGACTACAAGCCTGCTGCATATGACCGGAGGCCCCATCCTCCGGTTATTTTTTTAAATAAGTACGATTGTAGGGGTTACTTTTCTCTAAATCACGACATATATAAGCGAAACAAGGAACAAAGTTTAACAATAAAATAATCAAACATCATGAAAAAGATCATTACCCTCATCGCCGCATTGGTAGCCGTTTCTTTCACCTCATTCGCTCAAGTTTACGTCGGCTCTTCTACCTCCAGCACCGATTATTTCGGCAATCGTACAACTGTCCATCGTGACGCTTATGGTCGTACCACCGGGACATCTACCTCTTCTACTGATTACTTCGGTAATACTACCACGACCCATCGCGATTCCTATGGCCGCATTATCGGAACTTCCACTTCCTCGATTGACTATTTCGGCAACACCCAGACCACGCCTCGCGACTCTTATGGATATGCCACGGGCACTTCCTTCATGAGCACCGATTACTTCGGGAACGCTACGGAAACCAGGAGAAATTCCTACGGCTATACGACCGGCTCCACGACTTCTTCCACCGACTACTTCGGAAACACTTATTCCACGCACAGGGATGCTTACGGACGTAGCGTTGGCAGCAGCACCACCTCGACGGATATTTTCGGGACAACGACTTCTTCTCACAGCAGCTCTTCCTTCGGAACCTCCATCTGGGCCTACTGAATATGAGTACGAGAGAGTTCAATTTCAATAAGACCGGGGGCAAATGGTTTTACGAAACCGCCCCCGATCTTGGCCTTGGGGCAGTAGAAATGCCAATCAGTACTTGGTCTTTGCTGGATTTTGCAGCCAACGGCAATAATGAAGTCACACTGAGGATTCTTCGCAAAAATACCCTTGAACGTGTAAAAATCTCCCTTGGACGCGCCCAGTATATGAAAGGCGGAGTTCTGTACTACATTCTTGACTATACGGGAGCCCGATATGGCACCAAGGATCTCAGAAGAAGGAAACTCTGGATTGGTAGTGCGATGCGCAAGATCCTGAACAACTTCCCAGAGGTCATTCGCTGTAAATATCGAAAATCATCGATGATGTGCCGAGCAGCGAAATCGCCTCTACAGTGCATTGTGCGGCCAGAAGGCGAGACGTACCACCCTTGCTTGAGTAGCGAAAGCGTGGAGTTGAAGATTTCAATTCTGCTTGCAGGCATAGCGCTTTGTTTTCCAACAATAAAGATAGTCAAAATAATCGTCGGCGGGAAAGGCTTGGGATCTTGCGTCGGCAGTCCTCGGCAGGAATAATTCTGAAATTTTCTTCTTGGGTTCACGAAAATCCTCTTGGCAGAAAGGATTTTTTCGTATATTTACGAACCATAGGTCCTTGCACGAAACCGGGCCGAATGAATTAATAATCGAGGATCATTATGAAAAAGGGTTTTTTTAGTCGCTTGGGAGATGTCTCCCGCATCCATCATCGCGCTGCCTTTGCGGATGTAGAGTACCGCGTTGCTCGGCTCTTTGGCTCATACGGGTTCCTGTCACTGGTAGAAAAACGATACTCTTGCAGGAAGTTCAAGAGCCAGCCGGTCTCCGACGTGAAGATCAACAGGATGCTGGAAGCCGCCCGCTTGGCTCCGACCGCAAGCAACAAGCAACCCGTCCATGTCTGGGCTGTCACCAGCTGGGGGATTATCTACGGACTGTTTAGCGCAAAAGCTGCCGAATAAGGAGGATATGCAGGCTTTCCTTGCACATTGTGACCGGGCACTTGCGCCAATTCCCGATATGGAGTACTACTCTTGTGTCGGGTTATGTGCCCTTGATGCCGTATTCTCTATCCGGACGAGATACAATTCGGTTGTCAGTCCTTTGATTGACAGGTTCTGTGACCTGGTAGGAATTCCTCGCCGCGCCACCGATCCTCATACCATTCCCACGGATAGTCAGATTACAATTACTGAATTGATTCGTTGTTTGGAAGGGTATACGCCTGATTCCCTTGCGGAGGCCATCAACAATCGCCAGCGAACCAGTTCAAAAAGCGGAATACTGAAAGCTGATGCTTTTCTTCGCTATTTGCGTGTGTTTCAGCAGTTTGAGGTAGATACATACCAAGATGTCAACCGCCTTGTTGAAAAGAATCCCGCATTCGAGGCGGCAATCAGGCAGATTCCAGGACAGAATGTGGCGGTTGATTATTTCTTCATGCTTGCCGGAGATACTGACGGCGTAAAGGTTGATACATATCTTCGCCGTTTTGTTAGGAATGCTGTAGGACATGATTTGACTGCAGATGAGATTAAGGAACTCTTCCGACATGCTGTTTTATACTATCGCCAGCATGACTATCCTCAAATGACAGCCCGGCACTTGGATCACATAGTATGGTCGTGGCAAAAGTCACAATGATAACTGAGGGGAAATGACTCTTACCCGAGAACAACATTTGATGCTGAAAGACAACGGCTTCTCTTCTCCTGAGGAGCTGTTTGTTTATCGTAACTATGTCCGGAAGCGAACGGGATGCAATTTAGAGGACAGGTTTGTCATTCGGTCCGGGGAAGAGAATGCCGTCCATTGCGAGTATGAGATGCTGGACCTTTTGATGGAGGTGGCCCGTGGGTAACAAGAATTGCAGAGAAGTAACAACATTCGCTGTAAATATCGAAAATCATCGATGATGTGCCGAGCAGCGAAATCGCCTCTACAGTGCATTGTGCGGCCGATTTTTCTTATGGATTCTGGCGGATGTTTACAATTGCAACTTCACATAGTCTATGAAATTCTATTCGGGCATTTTAAATCAATTGGTCCATATCCATCAAAACCCGCAACAGCAGTCCTATTTAGAATTGCAAATTTAGCGATTCTTTTTGACTTCCAGAAAAGGCCCCTTTGCTCTCCACCAGGACGTTATCCATGTCGAGGTATACGCGTTTCATGCACCGAACTCTTTTTGGAAGGGTTTCAGATTCCCTTCCGGGTTATGCCGCATTCCGGTACGGTAGCCATCCAGGATCGCGAAGTCGATGCGGCGGAAAACATGCTTGAAGCCGTCTTCTTCGATGACCTGATGGAAGAGTTTGGCGATGTGGGCGGGCGGATTGGCAAAGGCGCCGCAGCCCAGAGCGCTCAGCACCAAAGAATCGTGGCCGTGCGCATAGGCGATGCGGAAGATGGTCCGGATCTTGTCCAGTGTTATATTCGCATCTTTCGCGGACATCATTCCGTCAGGACCGATGTCGGGTCCGGAAAGCGCTGCCACGGAGATGACCGGGATGTTGTAGGGCTTGTCCTCCAGCATGGAACCCGCGGATTCGGGTCCGCGGAAAAACGTGACGATGCCGCTGTAAACGCCGCCGTATCGCTCATCCATCGGATACTGGTCGGCGCTCTGGATAAGACCCAGATCCGGGTGCTGGTCAATTCTTGCGCGCGAGAACTGATAGAGCGACTGGATCAAGTTGCTGCGGCGGCAAAGGTTCTCCTCTTGCGCTCCGGAGCCGTATTCCACCAGCCCGCCCGGCGTATGGAGGTCGGCCAGATTGAGCATCGCCGGGTCGAAGCCTTCGTCAATGAGTCCTTTTGCCGCCAGGACGCAGTCCTTGTTCTCCACCCTCACCTCGGCTTCAAGTTTCTTTGACGGGTTCATAATCGATATTAGCGGTTGGCTATACAACTTCGCCGCAGCCATTACATCCTTCACCGGCGGCAATTCCACTTTGCGGCCAGAAGGCGAGACGTACCATCCTTGCTTGAGTAGCGAAAGCGTGGAGTTGAAGATTTCAATTCTGCTTGCAGGCATAGCGCTTTGTTTTCCAACAGTAAAGATAGTCAAAATAATCATCGGCGGGAAAGGCTTGGGATCTTGCGTCGGCAGTCCTCGGCAGGAAAAATTCAGAATTTTTCTTCTTGGGTTCACGAAAATCCTCTTGGTAGAAAGGATTTTTTCGTATATTTACGAATCATAGGTCCTTGCACGAAACCGGGCCGAATGAATTAATAATCGAGGATCATTTATGAAAAAGGGTTTTTTTAGTCGCTTGGGAGATGTCTCCCGCATCCATCATCGCGCTGCCTTTGCGGATGTAGAGTACCGCATTAATCGGTTCTTTGGCTCATACGGGTTCCTGTCACTGGTAGAAAAACGATACTCTTGCAGGAAGTTCAAGAGCCAGCCAGTCTCCGACGTGAAGATCAACAGGATGCTGGAAGCCGCCCGCTTGGCTCCGACCGCAAGCAACAAGCAACCCGTCCATGTCTGGGCTGTCACCAGCGAAACGGCACTTGAGCGCCTGCGTGCCGTCCATCCGCTCTTCGGGGCTCCCATGGCCTTCATGGTCGGATGCAAGCCGGACGAAGCCTGGGTTCGTAGTTTCGACGGGAAGAACGGGGCCGAGACCGATGCAGCGATTATCGGCACGCACCTCATGCTGTGTGCGGCCGACCTCGATCTGGGCTGTACGTGGATCGGGGCTTTTGACCCGGTCAAGTTGGCCGAAGCCTTCCCGGAAGCAGCCGGTTATCAAATTACCGCTCTCTTCGCGGTAGGCGTCCCGGCATCGGATGCCACGCCGTCTGAAAGGCACTCCCAGCGCAAAAGCATGGAGGATTTCGCGACCGAACTCTAGCCGATGGGCAACAATATCGCACTCCCGTCCGAATCTTTGCTGATCCGGACAGGGGTTTTACATTCAAGACAACCGGCATTTTCTCTCCTTGTCCTAGGTATGCTCTTTCCGGGCTTTCACGCTGCACATAGCGGACGGCGAGGTTGGCTGTACGGCGAGAGGCTCCCGGGTGACGAACACCGAACCTGCCTGCATGGCCGTCCAGGGCATGCTTCCGTCCGCGACCTCTCGCAACACAGCTTTATTTTCGTCTTGTGGCAGTTCCCTCGCGTCAATACTGTTCCCCGTCTTGCATGTGGAAGAATATTCGAACACCTGTAACTGTAGCGGCCTCATTTTAACGGGAATATGTATCCGGGTGGGGAGTGCGGCCGCCCACCAGGAAGAGGAGTCCCCGTTACAGGGCCCTACAGCAGGCCTGGGGTCTCACAGGTGGACAATTACGCACCCCGCTCGCAAACAGATGTCTTTGGCCAGCAGCCGGATCCGTTCCCGGGTGGACGCGTACAATTCCACCTGCCAAGAGCGGCGCAGAAAAAGGTTCCGTGGAGGGTAACGGTCTGAGGATATGGATCTTGCTATGTACCACCTCGGTCGATTCAGCCCGAGGTATGTTCATTTTTTCGCCTGTCTGTCAGCACATTGCCCTCCACGCATTTATCCTGGTGCACACGGGCGCAACATCCTGCCCGGCCGAGGCTTCAGAAAGGATCTGACGAACGACGCTGCCCGCCGCTGCAGACCACTCCCGCCCGGAGTGCCGAGGAGAAGGGAAGTCGGCAGCGTTAGGAACTGGGGCTTTTTTCAAAGACAGAGAATCTTGTCATAAAGCGAGAATAGCCAGAGCGAGACGGCGATCATCACGCAAGCCACGACCTTCTTGTAGCGGTTCTTGTCCACATTGCTGATGAACTTCATGGCCAGAAAGTTGCCCAGGATTATGCCGCCTCCGAATCCGACCGATCCTGACAGCATGCCGGCGATCAGGCCGATCAATGCAAGGATGGCGTACATCATATCGACAATTGAATGGGTTGGATCTTCCTAGAACTTGTCCATCAAGGTGTTGATGCGTTCGCGCACTTCGTCGATCTTGCCGGTACCGTCGATCTCGTGGTATTTGCCCGAGGCTTTGTAGTAGTCGATGAGCGGCTCAGTCTTCTCATGATACGTCTTGATGCGGTTGCTGATCGTCTCATCCTTTGCATCGTCCGCCCTGCCCTCGATTTTCGCCCTGTGCTTGATGCGCTCACGGATCATCTCGTCCGGGATCATGAGAGAAATCACTGCGGTTACCTCTTCCTTTGCCTTGTCCAGTATCTTGTCCAGCGCTTGCGCCTGGGCGATCGTGCGGGGGAATCCGTCCAGCAGAAATCCGCTTACATCGGTTACCCTCCGGAACCGGTTTTCGATCATGCCCTGGACCACCTCGTCAGGGACGAGTTCTCCGGCATCGATCAGGGCCTTCGCTTGCAGGCCCAGTTCGGTGCCCCGGACGATTTCGCTGCGGAGCAGATCACCGGTGGAAATGTGGCAGAGATTGTACTTCTCCACCATTGCAGAGGCCTGAGTGCCTTTTCCCGCACCGGGAGGCCCGAAGAGAATGTAATATTTCATATTCGTGTCCAATACGTAAATGTCCTTGCTGTTTCTTCCGATCTCGTCATAGTCCAGTCCGAAACCGACGATGAAATCGTTCGGAATCCGTATGCCTACATAGTCCAAGGGAATGTCTTTCTTGTAGATGTCGGGCTTGAGGAGCAGGGTGCAGACCCGGATTTCGGACGCGCCCCTGTCTTGGAGAATGCGCTTGAGATCCACGATCGTCGTCCCGGTGTCCACGATGTCTTCGACAATGATCACCCGCTTTCCCTTCACGCTGCCGCTCATGCCCATCACCTCTCGAACCTTGCCGGTCGACTGGGTACCGGAGTAGGAGGTTAACTTGATGGACATGACTTCACAGGCGAAATCCAGCCTTTTGAGCAACTCCGCCGTGAACAGGATCGACCCGTTCAGCACGCACAGCAGGACGGGGACGTCTTCGCTGTCCTTGAAATCCGCATTGACACTCGCAGCGACCCGGTCGATCGCCTTTTCAATCTCGTCGTATGCGATGAACGGCTTGAATGTTTTGTCGTAAAGTCTTATCTTGCCCTTGTCTTTTGCATTGTCCATAGGAATCCCGCATTAAAGAAAGGACAAAGATAGTCTAATTTTCGTTAAAACACCAAGCGTTTTTTCGGCTATTTCCTTGAGCGATATTTGAATATGGCGCTTTTCGGGCCGCTGAAAGAAGTCCAGTTCACCTTCAAGTCCACTATATCGCCCCGGGTGTCGGGCAGGGCGTCCAGCCGGAAAGCGATGTGGCCGTCGGACAACCTTCCGTGAATATTGGTGTCTCCCTTGGCGTCGTGGTACAAGGTCACATCGTAGGGGCCGTCGTTTTTCACGAGGTTCATGACGTGGGGTTCGCCCCAGCCACTGAAGTAGGTGCGGATGCGGAGGGTCAGGTAGTCGTCCTCGCAGACCGTCGTCCAGTCAGCCACGATCTCGAAAGGATCGTTGCCGTAGACTGCCACGTTCTCGTCCATCAGGTTTGCCGCCATTCCTTTGGTACGGATGGTGTCCACCCAGTTTACATGGACGTTTCGGAGAGTCCTGCTGACCTTCTCTTCCGGCTTCGCATCCTTGAAGTTGATAAAGGCGCGCAATTCCTTGGTGTAAGAGGAGTTCTGCAGATTGACCGGAAACAGGGCGGTTTCATCGTCCAACTGCAAGATCAAGCCATCCGCATCCGGTTTCAGGGTTACCACTGCATTGGGGTATAAGATTCCGTAGTCGGTGTCGTCCTGCTTGTTCAGACAGGACTGTGTCGAGAGCAGGGAACCGAGAAGGAAAAGTCCGATAAGGAGTTTATTCGTTTTCATATTCATAAAAAGCATTTTCACTCTATTAAATGCGCGAACATCGGAAATCTTGCATGCGAAAGTCGAGATCCGGACAAACCGGCCGTAAAAAACAGAAAAACTTCGGCACCGGTTTCTGTTTCTGAAAGAATTTTCCGTTTCCCCGCCGTATCTTGGCCGGCGTAGATCTAAACTATCGAACCATGGAAATTTCTTGCCGGAAGGAGCTGGTCCCCTTGGTGCTTTTTCTCTTGGGATATGTGTGCGCGCCGATCCCGCTTCCCGGGCAGTCGGTCGATGCCGTCGCCGCGATTGCCTATCTGGCCGGAGGATCCGGTGCCGAAGAACTCACGGAAGAGGAGATGGAGCGATTCGAAACTTTTCTATCCCGTCCGGTGGAACTGAACCGCGCTTCGCGCAGCCGTCTCCTGGCGTCCGGATTGCTGACGCAGTATCAGGTGGCGAGCCTGCTGGACTACCGGTCCCGCAGCGGAGACGTGCTTTCGGTGAGCGAGCTCTCCCTGGTGGACGGCTTCGGGGCTGATTTTGCCCGCGCGCTGGCTCCTTTCGTTTCTTTCCGCTCGGACAATCTTCCCGGCGCTTTGCCGAGGGATAGTCTGGAATGGCATCACTATCTGCTGCTTCGGGGAGCATCCAGATCCGCAGGGTCTGCGGAAAAGGAAACCGCTTGGAACTACGGACTCAAGTATCGACTGGACGCGGGAGAACGTTTCGAAGCGGCATTGGCCGCCCGGAGCGTCTTCGACGGGGCGCCGTGGCCACCATCTTCCTGGTCTCTGAACATGGTCTGGCAGGGCGGGCGCGGCAAGGTGATCCTGGGAGACTTCAACACGCGGTTCGGACAGGGTCTGGCGCTCTGGAGCGGCATGGTGATGGCGGGATTCTCGTCTTCTTATTCCTTTGTCCGCAGATCTTCGGGACTCAGTCCTTCCTGGTCCTATTCGGGACAGGGAACGCACAGAGGGGTAGCCGCGGACTTCGGTTTCGGACGCTTCGTGCTGTCCACTTTTCTGTCATTTCCCGGACTCCGGGATAGGTGGGAGCAGCGCAAGGGCGCGGATCTCTCGCTGTTGCCCGGAGGCAACCTGGCCTGGTATGGCCGTAACGGACAGATCTCCTTCACGGGATTTGCCCGCAGATCAGTATCCGGAAGGCGGTTGCTCACAGGAAAGGTCTCGTTGGATGCGCGCTACAACTTCAGAGGCATCGATTTTTTCGGCGAAGGTGCCTGGGACTTTGCCGGCGATACCGGCGCCGGGGTCGCGGGGATTTCCTTTCCGGTGCGGAATGAATTCCGCGCTTTCGGAGTCCTGCGGCTTTACCCGTCGGCTTTTACAGCGGAATATGCCGGAGGCGTGCGGTCCGGATCCAAGACCTCCGATGAATATGGGGTCGCCTTGGGACTGGAAAGGGGACTGGCGGTGCTGACGGCCGATTTTTCCGGGAAGCCTTCCGATTCGGAGAGGATCCAAGGGAAGTTTCTGCTGAAATGGCCGCTGCAGCTCTTTCCGACAGCGATTCTGACTTTCCGCGCCACCGAGCGGATCCGTCCGGGCGAATGGTTGCGCTATCGGAGCGATCTGCGCATGGATCTGGACTGGTTCAGCGGGGGACTGGACGCTCGGTACGGAATGCAGACCTCTGAAGGATGGACCGCCCGCTGGCGCGCGGAGTGTCTGGTGTGCCGATCGGCGGGGCTGCTTTCCTATCTGGAAGGAGGCTGCAGACGCGATGCCTGGAGCGCCTATTTCCGGTGCACGGCCTTCCGGGTTGATTACTGGGAAGACCGAATCTATTCCTACGAACGGAACGCGCCCGGAAATTATACGGTTCCCGCTTATTACGGAAGGGGAATATGCTGCTCGGCGGTGGCGGGCTGGAAGATCCGTCTGACCCGGGATTGGAAGACGCTCCGGCTCTACCTGCGCGCCTCCACGATTCGGTACACCGGTGAGAAAGTAAACAAGCCCGGCAGGACCGAGCTGCTGTTTCAGATGATCGGGGACTGGTAGTTATTTGACCGGGATCTTGAGTTGCATGCCCGGATGGATCTTGGAACTGATCCCGTTGGCCTTCATGATGTCATCCGCGCTGACCCCCGGGTACCGCTTGGCGATTTCGTAGAGGGTGTCGCCGCTGCGCACCGTGTACGTCGTCGTACTGCCGGTGCCGGACGTGACGCCCGAGGATCCGGACGAGGTCTGAGCGGCAGAAGATGAGGCAGCTGGACCGCCGCTGGTGTAGATGTACAACCGCTGGCCGATCCGGATCATGCTCCCTCTCAAATTGTTCCACTCCTTCAACTGGGAGACGGTCACATTGTAGCGCGAGGCGATCTTGCCCAGATAATCTCCGCTGCGGACTCGGTAGGTGATGCGGTTGTTGGAAGCCGAGGCCGTCCGAACAGCGGTAAGGGTCCTGGGATTCATGTACAGCGAATCCTTGTATGTGTAGACGGAGTCCTCATGGGCGATGAAATCGTTCGTGAAGTTGTACGGGATCCGGAGAATGTAGGTTCCGCTGTTGCCCGGGATGATGTCCTGGATGTACTGCGGATTGAGGTTGCGCAGGGTCTCGATCGGGATTCCGACCAGTTCGCTGATCTGTCCGAAATGCAGGTTCCGCCGGATTTCAAAGGTGTCGACTTCGGCGGGCATCTGGACGTTTTCCGGGAACAGACCGTTCTCTTTGCTGTACTTGATCGCGTACATCGCTCCGACGAACGCGGGCACGTAGCCGCGGGTCTCGCGGGGAAGGTAGTCGTAGACCGACCAGAAATCCCGTTTTCCGCCGTTTCGGCGCAAGGCTTTGTTGACATTGCCGGGACCGCAGTTGTAGGAGGAGATCGCCAGGTTCCAGTCGCCGAAGATCCAATACGATTCTTCGAGATAGCGGGCCGCCGCATCCGCGGACTTGAACGGATCCATCCGCTCGTCCACAAAAGAATTGATTTCCAGACCGTAGGCCTTCGCTGTCTGGAACATGAACTGCCACATGCCTTTCGCTCCCGCGCGGGACACGGCGAGCGGATTCAAGGCCGATTCGATGACGGCGAGGTACTTGAGCTCGTCGGGCAGGCCGTATTTGTTGAAGGTCTCTTCAAAGACCGGCATATAGTACTGGCAAAGTCCCAGGATGTTGCTCATCTTCTCGGGCATCTTTTCCGAATACAAGATCATGTAATTCCGGACGGTCTCGTTGAACGGCAGCGTGATGAAAGAGTTCATATTTTCGAGCCGCTCCTTCAGCACGGCGTCGGACACCTTCGAACTGAGCTGGAGCGAGTCCATGTCGTAGTTCTCGCCCTCCATACTCTCCCGGACCTGACGCTGCAGGTACCAGACGCTCAGCAGGCTGTCGGTCAATTCCGGACTGTAGTCTTCAGGGTTCAGACCTGCGGCGCTCTTCCCTTCGTTCTCTCCGTAGATGCCGATCATCTCTTTCTCGATGCTGTCCCGCATCTGGATTTCTTCCTGATACCGCCGGATCTGCAGCAGCAAGGAATCAACCAATGTCCGGAGTTCGGTGTTCTCCTTCTCGAGGACCCTTCTGCTTCGGGAAGTCAGCGGGTTCCGCGCGCCGGATTGGGCGGGCATATCGAAAGGGAGGATCAGCAACAGGGCAAGGAGCGTCGCGCATGTCTTGCGGAGTGGATGAGGTTTCATGGGGATGTATCGTTCTCTGCGTATGAATATTCAAAAAGTTATACCGATCTTGAAGCCGAAGGCATTCGTTCCCGAGACGGGCGAAGGCGTCCTGCCGATCCCGAAATTGCCGTTCGGGTTGAAGGCATAGGCGCTGTCCGGCGTGATCACCGTGGGGGCGATCCGCATGCTCAGGTCGTCCGTGACTTCGAAATCTTTCATGTAGGCGAACACATTGGCATCGATGACCTGCAAGAGGTAGAAGCCGATGATGGCCACCATCGAGTAGTCCCGGAAACGCCGGAAGACGTCCCGGTAGTAAAGCGCCCGCTCCGCCGGAATCCGTTCCGAATACGTGCCTTCCGGGTCGGTCGCTTCGTTGTGGATCCGCTTGTACCTTTTGTAGTTGGTGTTGTTCGTGGAGTAAAAGTGAAGGGAACCCATGATCCCGCCCCAGTAGATGGGGATTTTCCAGAATTCCCCGTTGTAGGCCTGGCCGAGGCCGGGCAGCAGAATGGAATAGATCGTCGCCCGGCCGGCGTCGAGCCGGTCCGGACCGTGGTAGTTCACAATTCCATCCATCAGGGTTGACCAGTACAGGACGCCGGCCCCGGCGAACAGCCAGGTCGCCATATTCTTGGAGCGGGTGTCCACCGTCAGGGAGGTTTCGGGGTCTAGGGCATAGGCGGCTTCATAGGCGGCGAGGGAGGTCCGGTAGCGGCTGCGGTAATGGAACCCCAGCCCGACCGTCGCGCCCAGCCCGCCGTAGACGAGGG
>JGI24711J26586_10000944_pt1 | contig 22765 bp, 22 predicted proteins | sample BioPla3DNA1_FD_26586 | JGI IMG/M metagenome (IMG submission 26586)
GGATTTTAATGCAAAAGTACAAAAAAACTTGCAATTATTCAACAAAAAAACAAGTTATTTTGCTGAATATCAAACAAATATAACTTTTTCAGCAGACCCTATTATAGGAGAAAAGTATTATTGGCTTTATTGGAATTGTTTGATGGACAACTTACTGCCAAACAGTTTCAGAAATATCTATTTTTGTTTACTCGTAAACAAGAAAATAAGTCCTTTGATTTTGTTCCTTATCTCTACGGTTGTTTTTCGTTTCAAGCTAATCAAGACATTGCAACACTCACCAAATATGAATATTGCAAAATTGTCGACACAGAAAAGGGTAGATTTTACAAGCTAACAAATGGAGATCATTTCCTTGGTATGCTCAAACCGGAAGATAAAAAAGCACTTATCAACATCAAAGAACAGTTTGGTTATTTAACACAAACTGATTTAGTTCGCCACACTTATCAGCAATATCCATATTACGCAATAAAAAGTATTATTGCCAAAGATTTGCTGAATAGTGAAGAACTCCGTGCAATTGAACAACAAAAACGAAATTATACAGACAAACAGCTTTTTACTATTGGTTATGAGGGAATATCTCTTGAAACCTATATAAACAAGTTGATCATTAATGATGTCAATGTACTTTGTGATGTTCGGAAGAATGCCTATAGTCAGAAGTATGGGTTTTCTAAAAAGACTCTTGAACTAGTTTGTAAAGGTACTGATATTGAATACATTCACATTCCTGCTTTAGGGATTATTTCTGACAAAAGACAAGAATTACGTACACAAACGGATTACGACCTCCTGTTTCAGGAATACGAAAAAACAACTTTAAAAGAAAATAAAGCCGCACTTCTCTTTATCCGTGATTTATTAGATAAAGGGAATCGAGTGGCTCTAACTTGCTTTGAAAAAGATCCAAAACAATGTCACCGCACTTGTGTGGCAAATGCTCTCATACAACTACCCGAAACTGATTACAAACTAACATATCTCTAATTTCATGGCTCTTACCCGCATTCTTATATCTGTAAAAACTTATCCTACACTTTCTGCCACTTACGATGAACTTGTTTGCACAGCAGGTTTTAAAGAAGATGGATCATGGATAAGAATATATCCGGTTCCTTACCGAAAATTAAAATATGCTGACCAATATGAAAAGTGGCAATGGATTGAAATAGACATTGTTCGTAACACAAAAGATTTTCGAAAAGAGAGTTATCGTCCGGCTGATTTGGACAAAGATATTATTATTGGCGAAACTATTCCTACGACAAACAATTGGGTACTCCGAAAAGAAATTGCTCTTAAAAATGTTTATGCTGATATGTCAACTTTGATTCGAGAAGCAAAAGACAAAAATATTGGAAGATCATTGGCAGTACTCAGACCTCAAAAAGTTATCGATTTTATCTGGGAACCATGTGAAAGAGAATGGGATAAAAATAAACTTGATGCTATAATTGCAAAGCAAGCGCAAAACAACTTGTTTGACAATGAAGAAACTAAAAGAATATTCAAGGTTGCAAAAAAACTCCCCTATAAATTTTCTTACATTTTCACCACAGAAGATAATAAAGAACGTACTTTAATGGTTGAAGACTGGGAACTAGGGGCTTTATACTGGAAATGTTTAAAAAGTGCAAACGGCAATGAAGAAATAGCCTGTCAAAAAGTAAAAGAAAAATATTTTGACTACATGGTAGACAAATGTGATTTACATTTTTTTCTTGGAACTACACAAAAATTTCACATGGTAGGACCTAATCCATTTATTATAATCGGTGTATTTTATCCCCTCAAGGAAAATAAGACACAGCTTTCTCTATTTTAGAAACTCACCTGTTGATGTTGTAATTCGTAATTGAATTCATTCCGCCTTCCGCCTTCAAAATAACCCCGAAGGGGTGACATTATAAAATATGAAATAAGAAGTTAGAAATAAAAAATGTCGCAATTTGTATCGTAATACCCTGTAAATCAACTACATCAATAGCCTCAACCTTTAGGTTGGGGAGAAAATTACCCCACCGCGATATGGGGCTTTAGCCCAAATTTACAATAATATGAAGTATGAAGGGTGAGATTTGAAATAAGGCAATGTAGGTCATAACACGTTAATAATCAAATTTTTAAATCCGAAATCCGAAATCCGAAATCAATTCTACCTTCTTCCTTGTAAAACCGTAATTCGTAATTGATCCTGCATATTCAAAAAGGTATAATATTCCAGAGTGGGGAAACGGAATAACAATAAAGGAAAACCTTTTCTGCCCCCCTTTTATTTTTATTTCCAAAAAAAGATAAATTAAAAATATCTACATTGCTATTGATCACAATTAACAGCAATAAATTCTTTACTGTAAAGGTACAATTGTCTTGAACTAGCGTTATTTGTGTATTTTATAACAAAACGAAAATTTCCACAAACTGCTTTTTTAGCATCATTTTCACTACCTAATTCCACTCTTGGAAGCAAAAGAGTATTCCAGGATATTTGTTTTGATTCCTTCGTTTTTAAGGTGAAATTTGTGGTTGTTTTAGAAAATTTACTTTGAAAAATATCAGGAGAAATTTCGACCCATTGATCAGATTGCTTTTCCTGAAGGGCAACAGAAAATAAAATCGTTGAATCCGACTGATTATACAGGGTGAAAACTATGTTATCATGGGACTGATAAACATCATTTAACCCGGATATTTCTTGTCCCATGGCAAAAAATGGGAATAACAGAATTATCAGTAATGTTTTTATTTTATTCATTGTTTTTTTAATTAGATTTCTCAACGTAAATTCTATGGAAAATAGAACAAGCCATTAATCAACAAGCAAAGATACTATTAAAAGTCGAAAGTCGGAAGTCGAAATAGTTTGAAATCCGAAATTAATCCGTTACAAATAAATATAAATAAAATTATTAATATTGTATATTTGTCAACTAAATGTTGTATCTTTGCAACATAATTTTAATGGATGAAAAATGAAAGATATATTTGGAAAACGCTTTAAATCAGCTCGTTTAAAGAAAGGGTATTCATTACAAGATTTAGCTGACGCTTTGGATAACCGCTTTTCTNGTCAGGCATTGCATCGTTACGAAAAAGGTGAAGTAATACCGGATAGTGATAAAATTAATTTGTTAAGTGAGGCATTGGATGTAATACCTGATTACTTTTTTAGAACTATTCAAGTGGAGTTAGGCGAAATAGAATATCGCAAATTGAGGAAAGTTTCATCAAAAGAGGCTTTAAAAATCGAAGAGATAACCAGAGAATATCTTTCACGCTATTTGGAGTTGGAAGAAATTTTAGGACTGAGGGTGGAATTTGAAAATCCGTTAAAAGATATTGGAACCGTTACTTCTTACAAACAAGTAAATGATGCAGCGAATCAGTTAAGATCATTTTGGAATTTGGGTAATGGGGCAATTTTTAATGTGGTTGAACTCCTTGAAGATAAAAACATTAAAGTAGTAAAGCTGGATGTTGATGAGGATTTGGATGGCTTACAAACTTATGTAAATGGTAATATTCCTGTGGTGGCGTACAATATCAGGAAAACCAACAAGCCCGATAGAATTCGATTTACCCTTTTACACGAATTGGCTCACTTACTTTTACCTTTTGGGAATGTGACATCAAAAGAGAAAGAAACCTTATGTTATCAATTTGCGGGAGCCATGTTGTTACCGGAACAAACAATAAAAGCAGAGTTGGGAGAACATAGAAACAAATTGTCAATCAATGAGCTGGGAAATATAAAAAAACAATATGGGATCTCTATGCAAGCAATCGTTATGAGAGCCAGAGATTGTGGTATAATCAATGAACACTACACCAAACAATTCTTTTTCATCATCGAACAAATGAATTGGAAAATAGATGAACCTTTTGAATATGATGGCGTTGAGGAAAGCAATCGTTTTGAACAACTTTTATTTCGTGCTTTAGTTGAAGATCAAATCTCAATGTCAAAAGCAGCAGCTCTGAGTAATCGGACTTTAGCAGATTTCCGAAGCGAACACCAAATGATGTTTTAGGTTTAATAACTACTCAATACAATACTAAGAAATAACTACTTAATACTTAAAAATGAAACTAAAAGTTGCTGTTACAGATGCTAATATTTTTATTGACTTGTATGATTTGAGTTTGATAGAGTCTTTTTTAATCTTGAGTTGGAAATACATACTACTTCCGCAGTCCTATTTGAGTTATATCCTGAACAGAGAGAAGTTTTTCAAGCTTATAGGTCTGTGGGCAAATTAGAGGTTCATAATTTGCAAGAAAAAGATTTTATTGAAATTTACAATGAGAATTACCCAAAATCTTTATCTGAAGCGGATAAATCTGTCCTATACATTGCTAATAAAATCGATGCTTGTGTGTTAAGCAGCGATAAAACTCTCAGAAATTGTGTCAAAAATAAAGGGATTGAATACCATGGGATGTTATGGATTTTTGATCAACTAGTTGAAATGGAAGTTTTAAACCCCTTGGAAGCTAAAGTAAAACTGGAACAATTAGTAGCTTCTAATTTTCTTTTTAGAAACAATCAAACACTGGTTGAAGAAATTGTAAAGCGCCTGAAAGTTTGGAAATAATCCATTAAAATTCTAATTTCTAAATTTAAGATTCGTAATTCGTAATTGATCACACATGTCCTAAATGGTATAATTTTTCGAGTGGGGAAATAAAATAACCTAAAAGGGAAATCTATGCTGCCCCCTTTTTATTTTTATTTCAAAAAGAAGATAAAAATAAAAAATGGCATAAGTCAAATCCGAAATCCGAAATTTTTCTATATTTTTGTAGATTGAACAAAAAAGAAAGGACGAATGGTTAACATAGAACAATATCATCAAATTAAAAAGGAGTTGGGTGCTGATGTGAAGCTGATTGTGGTTTCTAAAACGAAACCGGCAGAGCAGATACAAATCCTTTATAATGAAGGACATAGAAAGTTTGGAGAGAATAGAGCGCAGGAAATGCAGCAAAAATATGAACAGCTTCCTCAGGATGTTGAATGGCATTTTATCGGGAAACTGCAAACCAATAAAGTGAAATATATTGCTCCGTTTGTTGCTATGATTGAGAGTGTGGACTCTTTTAATTTGCTGAAAATGATTCAAAGACAAGCACTCAGAAATGAGCGGATTATTCCTTGTTTGTTGCAGTTTCATATCGCTCAGGAGGAGTCCAAGTCCGGATTTACGGTTGAAGAAGCAGTTGAAATGCTGCGCTCTCCCGAGTTTAAAGAGATGACACAGATTCAACTTTGTGGAGTTATGGGAATGGGTACCTTTACTGACGATACCTCCCTGACGCGCAAGGAGTTCCAATCGCTTTTCCAAATATTTACTAAGTTGAAAGCCGAATTTTTCCCGGATGATCCGAACTTTAAAGAGATCTCTATGGGGATGAGCGGCGATTACCCGATTGCCATTGAAGAGGGAAGCACAATGGTGCGCATCGGAAGTGCCATTTTTGGAGCCAGATAGGAGTGTGGATTTCATCTCATAAATCTCCATAAAAATTTGTACCTTTGCCAAATTTTATTACAATGGGATTATTTTCGTTTTTTTCAAAAGATAAAAAAGAGGAACTGAATAAAGTTCTGGAAAAATCTAAGGAAAACTTCTTTCAGAAGTTGGCTCGGACTGTTGTAGGACGATCCAAAGTGGATGATGAGTTGCTCGATGACCTGGAAGAGGTGTTGATTGCCTCCGATGTGGGTGTGGAAACAACATTGAAAATCATTGAAAGAATAGAAGGCAGAGTTCAAAAAGATAAATATTTAGGTGCCAATCAGTTGAATAAAATCTTGAAAGAGGAGATTGTGGCACTGCTTTTGGATAATAAACAGGAAGAGTTGGAAGATTTTCAACTTCCTGAATCTGATATGCCCTATGTGATGATGGTGGTCGGTGTGAATGGCGTGGGTAAAACCACAACTATCGGGAAGCTGGCTAAGAAGTTCAAAGATAAAGGATACAGCGTTATGCTGGGTGCTGCCGATACTTTTAGAGCCGCCGCAGTAGATCAATTGGAGATTTGGGCGGAACGCGCAGGGGTACCTATCATCACGCAAAAGATGGGTTCTGATCCCGGTTCAGTAGCCTATGACACAGTGGCTTCCGCTATTGCTAAGAAAGCGGATGTGGTGATTATTGATACTGCCGGCAGATTGCACAACAAAGCGCCGCTGATGAAAGAGTTGTCAAAGATTAAAAATGTAGTGGGAAAACTAATTCCTGATGCACCGCATGAGATTCTGCTGGTTTTGGACGGTTCAACCGGTCAAAATGCAATCGAACAGTGCAGACAGTTTATGGCTGCTACGGATGTTACGGCTCTGGCAATCACCAAATTGGATGGAACTGCTAAAGGCGGTGTGGTGATTGGAATCTCAGACCAATTCCAGGTGCCTGTGAAATATATTGGAGTGGGAGAGAAAATAGACCAGATTCAGGTCTTTAACCGCTACGAGTTTATAGATTCCCTTTTCCCTGAAGATTGGTAAAATGAAAGTGGAAATCGATACCCATTCCGGATTTTGCTTTGGAGTGATGGACGCAGTGCAAACTGCTGAAAAGTGGCTCCAAACACATTCTTCCCTCTATTGCCTTGGCGATATTGTTCACAATGAGGTGGAGGTAGAGCGGCTTTCCAAATTAGGGTTGAAGATTATCCGGCATGAGCAGTTTAAAGAGTTGCATGATACGCACGTGTTGATTCGGGCGCATGGCGAACCACCTGAGACTTATGAGATTGCTAAAAAAAATCGAATTCAGTTGATTGATGCGACCTGTCCGGTTGTGTTAAACCTTCAAAATAAAATAAAAGAGCAATATCTGGCAGAAAAAGAGAGTCAGATTTTGATATTCGGCAAGCCGGGTCACGCAGAAGTAGTAGGATTGCAAGGACAAACCGACAATGAAGCGATTGTGATTACTTCAGTGGAGGATTTACAACAGATTGACACTTCCCGACCCGCTCACTTATATGCACAAACCACTCAAAATCTGGAAAAATATACTCAGATTATTGAGAAACTAACTGAAATTTACAAAAAAAAGGGTAGGGAAACCGATTTTCATTATCAAGATACCATTTGCAGACGGGTTTCTAATCGGGCGGAACAGATCAAGACGTTTGCTAAAGCGTATGATATGATTCTGTTTGTCTCAGGAGAGAAAAGTTCTAATGGACTTTACCTGTATCAAACTTGTCTGACAGCTAATCCACGCTCTCACTTTATTTTTAAGATTGATCAGGTGGATCAAATTGCATTTGACTCCACTACCTCTATCGGGATTTGCGGAGCTACATCCACCCCGATGTGGTTGATGGAAGAGGTGAAAAAACGGGTAGAAGAGCGAATGACCGGTACCCCTAAAAATGAAACAGCATGAATAAACGGGTTTTACTGGCTATGAGTGGAGGAGTGGATAGTTCCCTGGCTGCTGTTTTGCTTCAAAATGAGGGGTATGAGGTGATCGGATTGACGCTCAAAGTGTGGAGTTATGAGAAAACCTACTTTGGTAAGAAGGGCACTGTTTCCGATGAGCAATATATTTTTGATGCGCAAGCGTTGGCTCAACGTTTGGGAATAGAACATCATGTGGCGGATATACAAGATCAATTTTATGATGCTGTAATCACTCCTTTTATGGCAGAGTATATGGCAGGAAGAACCCCAAATCCTTGTGTGCAGTGTAATCCGACCATGAAGTGGGGAACCTTTGTTCATTATGCGGATCAGTTTGATTGTGAGTATGTTGCCACCGGTCACTATGTCAAAAAGGTAGAGGAAAAGGGGCGTTTTTATCTTGTTCAGGGCAAGGATCAGGTCAAAGATCAATCTTATGTTTTGTGGCAATTGACTCAAGAACAGTTGCGGAGAACGCTCTTTCCCCTGGGAGGTTACAATAAAAATGAAGTCAAACAGATGGCTCAGGAGTCGGGAATAGAGTTTCCTACTTCACAAGGCGAGAGTTATGACATCTGCTTTATTCCGGATGGTGATTATCGCTCTTTCCTTTTTCTACATTGTCAGGATCGGTGTGAAAAACTAAGAGGGGGGGTAATTTGTGATTCCAAAGGAAAATGGTTGGGGAAACATAGAGGTTACCCTTTTTACACCATTGGTCAAAGAAAAGGATTACAAGTAGCAGTAGGGCATCCCGTTTATGTTACACACATCGATGCGGAGAACAATAGAGTTGTTTTGGGAGAAAAAGAAGAGTTGTTATCCAAAAAAATAGCGTTGAGTAATATCAATATTCAAAAATATGACCAATTACCGGACTCGTACCGGGCTTTGGTGAGAATAAGATATAAAGACAAAGGAGCTATGGCTCAAATTTATCAGGAAGGGACACAATATTTTTGCGAATTTGATGTTCCTATTTCTGCGGCTACTCCCGGGCAATCTGCTGTTTTCTACGAAGGTGAACAATTGGTGGGTGGTGCTATAATTGAGTATGCAATACAATAAAAAATAAGAATTTAAAGATCAAAAAGTATGAAAAAGGGAACTTTAATTCTGGTGATGGCTTTCTTTTCCGCTGTGCTGATGGCACAACCGCAAGCACCCAACCGAATTGATAGTCAGGGGAAAAAACAGGGAGAATGGAGGAAGTTCAAAGATGGAGTTTTGCTCTACGAAGGACGTTTTAAAGATGATGTTCCTATTGGAGAGTTTAAATATTACCATCCCAATGGGAGTTTGAAAAGTATATCCGTTTTCATACAGGGTGCTCATGAGGTAAAAACGACAATTTTTCATCCCAATGGGCAGAAGGCGTCTGAAGGCAGGTTTTTAGATCAATTAAAAGATGGTGAGTGGAACTATTGGAATGAAAACGGGGGTCTGATCAGTGTGGAAAACTATGCAAAAGGGAAGAAAAATGGAGTTTGGAAAGTTTTTTCGGCTCAAACCGGAATTCTTTTGGAAGAACTCAACTATAAAAATGAACTTTTGGATGGAGTTTCAAAAACCTTTTACACTGATGGTAAGCCGTGTACAGTAGACCATTTTATTATGGGAAAACGCTATGGGGAGGCGATCAGCTACTTTATTGATGGAGTGGTTTCTATTAAAGGTGAATATAAAGATAACTTAAGAATTGGTGAGTGGGAGTATTATGATCAAGGTGGAAGATTGAGAAAAATAGTCCATTACGATCGTTCTCACGAAATCAGCACATACTTATTTTTTTATAATCGTTCGCAGCAGATCAAACTGAACCAGGAGGCGATAGCTTACTTTTTGTTTCAGGGAAATAAAACTGTGATTTACACCGTAAAAGGCGAAATCATGACTATTACCGATGATGCAGAGATTGTTACATACTGGGCTGATTTCTTTAACTTTGTACCTGTATCTCCAAAAATTCATGCTGCTCATCAGGCTGTTAAAAGTTATGTTACAGTAGATGAAGAGACTATTGAAGTGTTTTTACAACCCCAATTACCTTATCCTGTTTATTCCAAAGGTGATAAGGCTGAAATGGTGAAAATGTTATTTCCAAGAGAATTACCAAAATTAGAGTAGATTTTTCTCTTTTTTATATGCTAAAATTTATATATATTTGCAGGATGGTTAAAAATAGGATATTTTTGGTTAAGTGTTTGATGTTCAGCGTTTTGCTAACTTTGTGTTTGGCAAAGATTGAACTAAAAGCTTCCATTTTTTTGACAGAGGTTTTTCCTGCTTCCAATTATGAATTGGGAACACCTCAGGATTCTGTCAAAAAAAAGGAGACCCAAAAACCTAGAAAAGGAAGGTTCAGATCCCATAAGGTTTCATTTGAAACATTTAATGAGAGCTATGAAAGGGCTTTGAAATATTACAATAAAGGTGCTTATTTATCTGCAGCAGGATTGTTTGAAAAACTCTATCCGCTCGCAGTAGGTACACGTCAGGGAGATTCGATTTTGTATCTTTTTGCAGATAGCTATTTTAAGAACAAAGATTATCATTTGGCGGCATATCACTTTAAAACCTACACCAGGCGATATCCCGGTACCCCAAGAACTGAATTGGCAGCATTGAATTGTGCCAGGGCGCTTTATTATACTTCTCCCTCTTATGAAGTAGATCAGACAGATACATATTACGCCATTGATGAGATTAAGGATTTTATCAAACAATATCCGAATAGTCCTTACATTGAAGATTGTAACACCATGTTGGATGAGTTGCGGAATAAGCTGGCTCAGAAACAGTTTGAAATTGTAAAGCTATACTATAACACAGGAAACTATAGGGCTGCTCAATTGATGGTCAAAGACTTTATGAAAGAGTATTCATACTCACCCTATGCACCTGAAGCGCTCTTTTTATTGGTAAAAAACAACTATGAGTATGCATCTAAAAGTATAGAAAGTAAACAAAAAGAGCGTTTAATTGAATGTGCAGAAGCGTATGATGCATTAGCTGCACAATTTCCTAATTTTGCCAATATTGCAGAGGCAAAACGAATTTATGATAAAGCATTAACCGAAATAAATATAATTAATTCTAAACAAAAATAGATGAAATCAAACGAGTACCACAAGGCAAGAATTAATCCATTAGCGATTACCCGTGACCTAAGACTTTTTGACAGTGAAAATGATAATATTTACAAAACTATTGCAATTCTGTCAAAAAGAGCAAATCAGATCGCTACTGATATGAATGAGGAGTTTAAAGAACGAGTTAAAGAGTTTGAAAAACGCGAAGATATTATCGATGAGGTGTTTGAAAACAAAGAGCAGATTGAATTAGCTCGTTTTTATGAACATTTGCCCAAACCAACAATATTAGCTATTTACGAATTTGAGCAAGATAAAATATTCTATAAAGATCCGGAAAACTAATTATGGCTTTGCCAGATAAGAAACATATTGTTATTGGAATTACGGGGGGGATCGCGGCTTACAAGGCGCTTTCCCTAATTCGTTTATTTAAGCAGGCAGAATATGACGTGCGTGTTGTAGCTACGAAGAATGCTTTGGAGTTTGTAACCCCTCTTACTATAGAAACATTATCACAAAACTCTCTGTATCATGAGATGTTTGGACCTTCTCCCAAAAGGAGTGTAGATCATATCGCCATTGCTGATTGGGCGGATGCTGTTGTGATTGCACCGGCATCTGCGAATATCATTGGAAAATATGCTCATGGTATTGCTGATGATCCGTTGTCGACCCTTCTGTTGGCAGTGAAAGCACCCGTTTTTGTAGCACCTGCAATGAATTGCAATATGTATTCTCATCCGGCAGTTCAAGCTAATTTGACTGTTTTGCAAGAAAGAGGAGTTCATATTGTTGAACCTCAGGGTGGATTTTTAGCTTGTGGATATGAAGGGAAGGGCAGGCTAGAGGATCCGGAACAAATTTTCAAGGTAGTAGATCAGTACTTGAATCAGGAACTCTCATTACAGGGAGTACAGGCAGTGGTTACGGCAGGTCCAACCTATGAATCGATTGATCCCGTACGTTTTATTGGGAACCACTCATCCGGCTTAATGGGCTTTGAATTGGCTCAGGTTTTGGTGGAGATGGGAGCGCAGGTGACACTGGTTACAGGACCGACCCGTCTGACTGTAACTCACCCTTCGATAGAGCGGGTAGATGTGGTTTCTGCACAGCAGATGTATGAAACAGTGATGGCTAAATCACAAGCNGCAAAATTGATTATTATGGCAGCAGCCGTTGCAGATTATACTCCCGTTACTGTGGCAGATCAGAAAATAAAAAAAGATCAACAGGAGTTTCAATTACTCTTGCGTAAAACAAAAGATATTTTGTGGGAATTAGGACAAAATAAGAGGAATGATCAATGTTTGGTTGGTTTTGCCTTGGAAACTGAAAATGAGATTGAGAATGCACAAAAGAAATTGCAAAATAAAAAATGCGATTGGATCGTTCTTAATTCTATGAACCATCCTCAGGCGGGTTTTAATAAACCAACAAATAAAGTAATGATGATATCCAAAGAAAATCAAATTGTTGAAACGGAAGTGTTGTCCAAGAAGGAGATTGCCGCTGAGATCGTTCGAACAGTAGTCAATTCGTTAAAAATCAACTAAATAATACTGCCATGATCAAGAGAGTTTTTTTACTTTTGCTTTCCATTACTTTCACAACTGCCCTTTTAGCGCAGGATTTCCAGTGTCAGATTTCGATTAATTCACAAAAGATTGCAGGATCTAACTATGAACGTTACAGAGATCTTCAACAAGAGCTCTATAAATTCGTACATGAAAGAAAATGGTGTCAGTATAATCTGAAAATGAATGAACGAATTGAGTGTGCTATTGTGATTACATTGGAGAGTCAGGCAGGAGATAAACTCAATGCTACCATGATGATTCAATTGCAAAGACCCGTATATAAAACAAACTATAAAACATCTTTGCTTAATTTTCAGGATAAAAATGTTCAGTTTACGTATATTGACGGAGAGCCACTGGAGTATGTCGAGAATAGCAATACAAACCAATTGACCTCCTTAATTGCTTTTTATCTGAATTTCTTTTTAGGGGTAGAGTTTGATACTTTTGCAATGAATGGCGGTTCCCCTTACTTTGATAAAGCACAAAATATTGTCAACTTGTGCCAAAATGGAGTTGAACCAGGTTGGAAACCTTTTGAATCCGGTCAAGCTAATCGTTACTGGCTGATGGAGAATTTGACCAATACTTCCTATTCTAAATTCCATGAATTTTATTACCAATATCATCGCCTGGGTTTGGATGTGATGTCAGAATCACCTGATGCAGGCAGAGCTGAAATCATGGAGAGTTTGCGTCTGTTACAGCAGGTGAATCAGCAAAGATCAGGACTGTATATGATGCAAATTATAGTTCAAACCAAGGCACAAGAGATTATTGAGATCTTTAAGGAGGGAACAGCAGGAGAAAAAACGCAGGTGGTTGCCATTATGAAACAATTGGATCCCGCTAATGCTTCCAGATATGATGCGATTACACAATCATCAGGTCAAAGGTAGCCATGTTACTCTCATTACAAATAGAAAATTACGCTATTATTAAGTCGCTCAATATGACTTTTGATAGCGGCTTTACAGTCATCACCGGAGAAACCGGAGCAGGTAAATCAATCTTGATTGGCGCTCTCTCTCTGATTCTCGGTAATAGAGCCGATAGTTCTGTATTGTATGATAGAACTCGCAAATGTATTGTAGAAGGCGTATTTGGTATTCAAAAATTGGATTTGAATTCTTTTTTTGAAGAGAATGAATTGGATTATGCAGATCATACTATCTTAAGACGTGAGATCAACGTTTCCGGAAAATCCCGGGCTTTCATCAATGATACTCCGGTATCTTTGGCATTATTGAAAGAGTTGGCAGAGCATTTGGTTGATATTCATTCACAGCATCAACACTTGTTACTTGCCAATCACGACTTTAGAATCCGTATTTTGGATGATTATGCACAAAATGGAGCTTTGTTAGAGCAATATCAAGTGCAATATAAACAACATCAGCAAGTTACAGCGCTTTTGGCTCAATTGATTGAGGAGCAGGAAAAGGCGGCGCAGGAGCACGACTATCATACCTTTTTACTCCAAGAGTTGGAAGCAGCCAGTTTGCGTGAGGGAGAACAAGAGGAGCTGGAGCAACAAATTAAAAGATTGACATATGCTGAGACGATCAAAGAGCGACTTTACCGTTCTACTCAGCTATTGGAACAGGATCAACTTTCTATCTTATCGATGCTTCGTGAGCTGAAATCGGAATTGAGTCACATTAGTGAGATAGATCCACGCTATCAGGAGCTATGGAATCGGGTGGAATCGGTTCATATTGAGCTCAAAGATTTGGAAAGTGAGATTACTGCTCTGGGACAGGAGGTTGAGGTGAATCCGGAGTTATTGGCGCAACTGAATGAGCGTCTTGATCTGCTGAATAGATTGCAGCTTAAGCATAAAGTAAACAGCGAGAGTGAGTTGATGGAGCGTCAAGCCGAGCTGCAAGGTTGGGTGTCACAGTTTGTAGATTTGGAGTCACAGGTTGCAGCTAAGCAAAAGGAGTTATTAAGTATAAAGGGATTGTTAGAGAGCAGTGCAAAACAGTTGTCCGAAAAGCGAAAGGCTGCCTCCCCCCAAGTAGAAAAAGAAATAAAAAATAATATTCAACTCCTGGGAATGGAAGAGGCTACTTTTAAGGTAGTGATAAATAAAAGTTCTCAATTGGGACTCTTAGGTGGTGATCAGGTTCAGTTTTTATTTTCAGCCAATCGGGGTGGACCCACTTTGGAAGTGGAAAAGATCGCATCGGGAGGAGAAATCTCCAGACTAATGCTGGCGATTAAATATGTGATTACATCAACAAACTATTTGCCGACTGTCATTTTTGACGAAATTGATACCGGTGTATCGGGTGATATCGCAGGAAAAGTAGCACGACTGATGACAAAAATTGCTCAGGAAAGACAACTGCTGGTGATTACTCACCTGCCACAGATTGCAGCGAAGGCGAAGTTGCACTATTTTGTTTATAAAAAAGTTGAGGGAGACCAAACTTATACCCATATTAAACAATTAAATGATCAAGAAAGGGTAGAAGAGATTGCAACCATGATCAGTGCTGAAAAAGTGACTGATGCTGCACGTCAAACTGCTCAATTGTTAATTAACGAATCATAAAACAAAACGACATGAAAAGAGAATATTGGATCAGGTTTTTCGTAATAACAGCACTTATTCTATGCTTCTTCCAAGTACAAGCACAAGGGGTTTTTAAAAAAGAGGAAGCTAAATTTGTTTATCTATCTTCGCTTGGTTTTGCAAAAGGAGTGAATGATATTCATTTTGATGGACGAACAGTGAAAAATAATATTCCTGTCATCTCAATCCATCAAGTGTTGGCGTATCAGTTTAATCCATATGTGATATTGGGTGTCGGTGCCGGGTATGATTTGTATTCCAAAACCGGGTTTATTCCGCTTTATACACATTTGACTGTAAATTTTATGAATAATGATTGGGCGCCTTTTTGGAATTTGAATGCAGGATATTCCTTTAAATGGTATGTCAATCAAAAACCGGAACCCATGACACGGGTGATTCATGCTGCCCGAACCGGATTGTATGGTGAAACGGGCTTGGGATTAAAAATGAAAATGAGTCCAAAGTTTGCACTGCTATTTTCTGTTAATTATAAACTACAGCAATCCCATATATATTATAGTGTGATTGATGAATCACAGCCTGATATTTCACAATTGGCAACCAATAGTTCCGCTTTTGCGTTGTATCATTTTCTGGGATTTAAATTGGGCTTTTTGTTCTAAAAATGGATCCGATTCAAGTTAAAATAGAGGAGCTAAAAGAGGTGATTAACCAACATAATCACAACTATTATGTATTGGATAATCCGACTATTTCTGATTATGATTTTGATCAGTTATTATTGGAATTAATTCGATTGGAGCAAGAAAATCCTCAGTATCAAACTGCTGATTCGCCATCGCAACGCGTGGGTGGAGGAATCACTCAACAGTTTGAAACCTGGACCCATCAATATCCGATGCTTTCTTTGGGAAACACATACTCTAAAGAGGAGTTATACGAATTTGATCAACGCATACACAAGTTGCTTACTGAACCGGTGGAGTATGTTTGCGAATTAAAATATGATGGGGTGGCAATCAACCTGATATATAAAGATGGCGTTTTAGTGAAAGGCGTCACACGTGGGGATGGTGTTGTGGGGGATGATGTTACGGTGAATGTTAAGACAATTCGCTCTATTCCTTTGAAGTTAAGGGGTGATTATCCTCAAGATTGTGAAGTGAGAGGGGAGATCATATTGACTCATAAACAGTTTGCCCTCTTGAATGATGAAAGGGAGGAACTGGGGTATCCCACTTTTGCGAATCCTAGAAATGCCGCTTCCGGAAGTTTGAAACTGCTGGATTCCAACGAAGTAGCCAGAAGAGGACTGGATTCCCGTCTCTATCTTTTGTTGGGAGAACAACTTCCGGTTACAAATCATGCTGATGCTATCCATAAGCTGAAAGAGTGGGGCTTTAAAACTCCCGAAGTGACTGAAAAAGTGAGCACAATCGATGAAGTTTTTGCATTTATTGAATATTGGGATAAGGAACGGGAAAAATTGCCTTTTGATATTGATGGTGTGGTGATCAAAGTGAATAGTTTTGCACAACAAACAGCATTGGGAACCACTTCGAAATTTCCTCGTTGGGCGATATCATACAAGTTTAAGGCAGAAAGAGCATTGACTCCGCTGCTTAGTGTCGATTTTCAGATCGGTAGAACGGGTGCGGTTACTCCTGTCGCCAATCTTGCCCCGGTGCCCATTAGCGGCACTATCGTCAAAAGGGCTACCCTTCACAATGCGGATATGATGGATGCGTTGGATTTACATGATGGTGATTATGTTTATGTAGAAAAAGGGGGGGAGATCATTCCTAAGATTGTAGCTGTAGAGCTTGAAAAGAGAAATCCTACCAGCAAGAAAATTCAATTTATTACTCGCTGCCCCGAGTGCAATACTCCTCTCGTGCAGAATCCCGGTGAAACACAAATCTATTGTCCTAACGAGTTGGGTTGTCCACCCCAGATTAAGGGAAGATTAGAGCACTTTATCTCAAAAAAAGCAATGAACCTTGACTCCTTAGGGGAAGGAAAGGTGGAGATGCTCTTTTCTAATCAATTGGTGCATTCTATCGCTGATTTTTATGACTTGCAGTATGACCAACTGATTGGATTGGAAAAAGTGATTACCGATGAGGAATCTCAAACTGAAAGAGTGATTAGTTTTCAGGATAAAACAGTGCAGAATATTCTAAATAGTGTAGAACAATCAAAGCAGGTCCCCTTTGAAAGAGTGCTTTTTGCTCTGGGAATCAGATATGTAGGAGAGGTTACAGCCAGGAAATTGGCGGAAGCATTTCTTTCGATAGATCAACTCGCCAATGCCACATTTGATGAGTTGACACAAGTGAGCGATGTGGGTGAAAAAGTAGCCCAATCTGTGATTGATTATTTCAATCAGCCACAAAATCTAGAAACTGTTTTGCGACTGCAAAAGGCCGGATTGCAATTTGAGATTCAGGATGAGGATCGGGGTGTTCAGATTGATCTTTTCCAACAAGGTTCTATCGTAGTGAGTGGTGTCTTTTCAGTTCCCAGAGATGAGATTAAAAAGTTGATCGAGCAATATGGAGGTAAAATTGTCTCTTCCATTTCCAAAAGTACACTATATGTAGTTGCAGGAGAAAAAATGGGACCGGAGAAAGAGAAAAGAGCGAATTCATTGGGTATTCAAATTTTATCTGAAGAAGATCTGTATAAGATGATTGAGGAAGAGAAGAGAAAGTTAGAAAATGAATAACATTTTAATTAAAAAATATATAAAAACAAATTAATTATGAGTAATCCTAAGTTAAGTGTCAATATCAACAAAGTAGCTACAATTCGTAATGCAAGAGGTGGAAATATTCCTGATCTGATTCAGGTAGCCATCGATTGTGAGAAATTTGGAGCGCAGGGAATTACAGTCCATCCTCGTCCGGATGAAAGACATATTCGCTATCAGGATGTGCGGGATTTGAAAAAAGTAGTGACTACAGAGTTTAATATTGAAGGGTATCCCTCAGAAAATTTCATTAATTTGGTTTTAGAAGTTGTACCTGAGCAGGTTACTTTGGTTCCTGATCCACCGGAAGCAATTACATCCAATAATGGCTGGGATACGATTACCTATCAGAATCTGTTAAAGGAGGTGATTGAACGTTTTCATCAAAAGGGGATTAGAACCTCAATTTTTGTAAATCCGGATCCCAAATATATCGCACCGGCGAAAGAAACCGGAACAGATCGAATTGAGATGTATACTGAAAGCTATGCTTCAAATTATCTCAAAAATAGAGAAAAAGCGATTCAATCTTTTATTGAAACTGCTCAGGAAGCTTATCGCTGTGAATTGGGAATTAATGCAGGTCATGATCTTTCCTTAGAGAATTTGCACTATTTTGCCTTAAATATTCCTCATTTGTTGGAAGTGTCAATTGGTCATGCACTGATTTCAGATGCACTCTATTTTGGCTTGAAAGAGACAATAGAACGCTATAAACAGCAATTAGTTATCAATTAATTAGAGAAAATAACTAACTTGACTCTCTTCAGTATTTTTTTATTATCTTTGCAAACTTTTTTAATAAACAAATTAAATATTTATTTACTTACGTAATTAATTATGGAATCTAAAGATCTTCTCCACCCGGAAAATGAAAACAATCAAACTCCAGAGGTGAACAACGGTGCTTCTATGGAAGACCAAAACAATGCCAGTCAAACTGAGATCCCTTCAGAAGAAGTTGTTGATGTAAATGAACCTCAAGCTGAGGTCGAAACAACAGTTGAGCAAACAGCAGAACCTACGGTAGAACAACCGATAGAACAATCAGTAGAACAACCAGCTGAACAACCTATCGAAGAACCAGCCGAGCAAACTATTGAACCAACTGCAGAGGTAGTAGTAGAACCTGTTGCGGAACCCGCAGAAGAAACAACTTCAGTTGTAGAAACTACTCAAGCTGAAGAAACTACTCCAAGTGAAAAACCCGCAAGCGAATCTGCTTCCGCTTCAGATATTATGTCTGAGATAGAAGAAACAGAATCTGCCAAATCAGAAGAGGAAGAGGAGGAAGAAGAGGATGAAAATGTTGAAACAGCTCAAATTACTGTTGAAGAGTGGCAAAAACAATATGGCGACTATACTTTTGAACAATTAGTTCAAGAGATTGATACCGTTGCACAAAATGAAAACTACAATCAGATCAAGAATCAATTTTCCGTACTTAAAACGTTGATTCTGGAGCAGATTAAAATAGATAAAAAGAATCAATTTGACCAGTTTATAGAACAAGGTGGTGAAAAAGAAGAGTTTGAATATGAAACTACCGAGTTAGAAAAGACTTTTAACAAAGCATTTTCAAACTATAAGAAAAACAGAGTTAAATTTTTGGAAAAACTGGAGCTTGAAAGACAACAAAATCTTGAAGCTAAAAATAAAATTATAGAAGGCTTGAAGAGCTTGGTAGAAACTGAAACCAATTTGAAAATTTTAAATGATCAATTCAAACAGTTTCAGGATGAGTGGAGATCGATTGGACCTGTTCCTCAAAACGAAACAGCCAACTTATGGCAAAACTACCACTTCTATGTTGAAAAGTTCTTTGATATTCTAAGAATGAACAAGGAGTTGAGATCCTTGGATTTGAGAAAGAATTTGGAACAAAAAGTGAAGTTGTGTGAAGCAGCAGAATCACTTCTTCTTGAAGATTCTATCAATAAATCATTCAAACTGTTACAACAGTATCACAATGATTGGAAAGAGATAGGACCGGTTCCTGAAGAGAAAAAAGAGGAGATTTGGGAAAGATTTAAAAATGCTTCTGACCAGGTTAATCAAAGAAGAAGAGAGTATTATGATAAATTGTACACAGAGCAGCAAAATAATTACAATGCTAAATTGGTGTTGTGTGAACAAGTTGAAGAGTTGATTAAAGAATTACCCCAAAACGCCAGAGATTACAATGCTGTAAGTGAACAACTGACAGAGGTTCTCAAAGTTTGGAAGTCATTGGGACAAGCTCCTGCAAAGCTCAATGATGAGATTTGGGAAAGATTTAAAAAGTCGTTGGATTATTTCTTTGAATCTAAAAAGAGTTTCTTCAAACAAATTAAAGAAACCTATACACAAAATCATAACTTAAAAGTGAATCTGGCTATCAGAGCTGAAGCTATTGCTACTCGTACCGACTGGAGACAGGCAACAGATGATATTATTGCATTACAGAAAGAATGGAAAGAAATTGGTCCATCTACGAAAAAAAGCTCAGAGATGATTTGGAAACGATTCAGAGCAGCATGTGACCAGTTTTTTGAAGCTAAATCACACTATTTTGCTAATGCTAAAGCAATTGAAGCTGAAAACTTAGCAAAAAAAGAGGAGATCATTAAAAATATTCTCGAATATGAATTCACTGATAATAAGAGTGAAAACATGGAAGCAATGAAAAAAATGCAACGAGAGTTTTTGGATATTGGATTTGTCCCCAGAAAAGAGAAAGATCGTATTTTTGAAGAATATAGAGCTGCAGTAAACAAACGCTTTGCGGAATTGAAGATTTCCAATGAAGAGGTGAAAAAAGATTTCTATAAATCTAAAATAAAAGATATATTGGATAATCCTAATGCAGATCGAATCCTGGATAAAGAAAAACGCTTCTTACATAGCAAATTACGACAGTTGAAAGAGGATATTGCGTTATGGGAGAATAACTTAGGATTTTTTGCAAACTCTAAAAATGCAGATTTGTTAAAAGCTGAGTTTGAAAAGAAAATTGAAGCAGCTAAGAAAGAGGTGGAAGAGATTCAATTTAAACTCAAAATGATGAATCAAAAACAATAAAGTTGTAGTATGAAACGAATGATCTCGATTTTAACTCTTTTACTAATTTGCATACCTTTTGCAAGTATAGCACAAGGAAAAAAAGATGGGGATCAACTTTTAGGAGTTTATTGGGTAGAGAAACCAAATTCAACTTTAAAATCCAAAGTAAGAATCTATAAAACCTCTAAAGGAGAGTATGAAGGGAAGGTAATTTGGTTTAATGAGCCTAATAATAAAGATGGAACCCCTAAGTTAGATCCTCATAATCCTGATCCAAAACTAAGAAATCAACGTGCAGATCAAGCTGTTATTTTGAGAGGATTTACCTATAATCCCAAAACGAAAGAGTGGGTTGGGGGTGAGGTTTATAATCCGGAAGATGGGAAGTCTTATAGCTGTAAATTGAAGTTTCAAGACTCTAAAACCCTGAGAGTAAGAGGATACGTTGGAATCCCGTTGTTGGGGAAAACATTATATTGGAAGAAGTTGGAATGATAAATTTAGAAGTCAGAATTGACAAATGGCTTTGGATGGTGAGGATTTTCAAAACCCGCTCTATGGCTACTGAAGCATGTAATGCCGGAAAAGTCAAAATGGATGGTCAAAATCTAAAACCTTCCAAATCGGTGAAAGTAGGGGATATCTACAATGTGAAAATAGATCAGTTGAACAAAACAATTCAGGTTGTGGGTGCTCCCAAAAATAGAGTAGGAGCTAAGTTGGTTCCTGAATTTTGCACAGATTTAACCCCTCAGGAGGAGTATGAAAGAGTGAAAGCTCTGAGAACCAGCTTCGAAATCAGATCTCACGGATTGGGAAGACCAACAAAAAGAGACAGAAGACAGATCGACTATTTAAAAGATTATTTTGGTGAAGATTAAATATATTACAATGAAAAAAAATAACGTAAATTTCAGCATTTTCATTATTGGATCACTTTTCTTTGTGTTCGGGTTCGTAACCTGGCTCAATAGTGTGTTGATCCCATTTTTACAAACCGCTTGTGAGTTGAACGAAACACAAGCCTCTTTGGTTAACTTTGCCTTCTATATCTCCTATTTTGTGATGGCAATCCCTTCTTCGTATATCCTTAAAAAGACCGGATTTTCTAACGGAATGGCACTGGGCTTAGTGATTATGGCCGTGGGCTCTATCCTCTTTGTTCCGGCTGCAATGTATAGAAATTATCTCCTCTTTTTAATCGGACTCTTTATCCAGGGTACCGGCTTGGCACTGCTCCAAACCGCGGCTAATCCTTATGTAACCATCTTAGGACCGATTGAAACTGCGGCAAGACGCCAAAGNATCATGGGAGTAGCTAATAAAGTAGCCGGAATGATCGGGATTCTCATCCTTTCTTCAGTGGTATTTTCAGGTAGTAATGAATTGTTGGAGCAAATCAAAACAACAGTTGATCCGGTTTTAAAAGAACAATTATTGGTTCAGCTATCCAGAAGCGTGATTGTCCCTTATATCATCATGACAATAGTTTTGATTGCCTTAATGCTCTTTGTTAAAGCGGCAAAATTGCCCGAAATTGATGATGAAGCCAATGTTTCCGAAGAAGATAAGTCAGACAAATCAATCTTTGCGTATCCCTATTTATGGTTGGGAATTTTAGCTCTTTTTTTCTACGTGGGCGTGGAAGTTGTGACAGTTACATACTTAATACCTTACGGAGATGCCTTAGGAATTCCAACGGAGATCTCCATGCATTTCCCAATCTATGCTTTAATTGCATTGGTAATTGGTTATCTGTTGAGCATTCTTTTGGTTCCTCGTGTGTTGTCGCAACGTGCATTGGGAATTGTTAATCTCATTTTGGCAATCATTCTCTTGTTGATGGCTTGGCTGAGCTCAAATCCTTATGTGTCAATTGTTTCAGTGATTTTATTGAGCTTTACACATGCCATTTTATGGCCGGTTATCTGGCCGCTTTCCATCCAGGGATTGGGGAAACATACCAAGTTGGGATCTGCATTTTTGATCATGTCGATTGCCGGCGGTGGAGTGATTTCCATTATCTATGCCGCTGTAGCACAAAGACATGGCTATCAGGATGCATATTCTATTCTCTTAATCGCGTATATATTTATGCATTTCTTCGTAACCATCGGTTCGAAAATCAAGAAATGGAGCTAAAAGATTTCGGATTTCGGATTTCTGATTTTTTTGAAAGCGTTTAGTAATAGGTTGTTACACTTATATTTCTAATTTTTTCTTTCATACGAAAATACCTATCTTTATTAATTTACTGACAATCAACAGATTAGTTTATTTTGCATCACAAATTGTATTAAGTTCAGACAAAACAAAAAACAG
>JGI24711J26586_10000951_pt1 | contig 22596 bp, 14 predicted proteins | sample BioPla3DNA1_FD_26586 | JGI IMG/M metagenome (IMG submission 26586)
CCGCGCCGCCTCTTTCGCAGTAAGCTGTTTGGCGCTTTGACCGCCTTTTGTGCCGAGAACGCCGCGGATATAGATTTTGTCGGCGATTGCGAGCAGTAGCCACACAGAAACGACGTTCAATACACAGGCAACGAGACTATGGAGAAGAGTGCTCCAACGATCGGCATTGATGAGCATGGCGGCACTGAAAGCCGACGTCGGTAAAAATTTGACGAGTCTGTTCAGGAGCGCTCCTGTCGCNGGATCCGAAAAAATGCCGCCTGTTTCAAAGANCCCGTCATTTGTTTGCATATTGGCAAGGAGAGAGAAGGAGACGATAAGAAGAATCATCACGATCGATGTGATCAACTGAAATCTGTCTTTGTTTCGCGCCAATTTCGTGTAGCGCATCATGACGAGAACGAGGATCATGGTGAGGGCGAAAGGCGCGACAGTGACGTACAGCATGAAAGGAATCGACTGAACGTAGTATCCCCAAGGTCGGTGCGACACGATGCCATGCGCGATGAGCGACGGATAACATAATAGAGTCGTAAGCAGGAAGATGGGAACAAATGTCTGCGTCAGTTTGGCGGCGGTAATCGTCGAAGGTTTGACGGGAAGCACGAGGAGTGATTCGAGGCTGCTCTCGTGGTAAAGAATCGGGATCGCCTGCAAGACGCCGATGACGAGGGTAAAAATGGGCGCCGCCATCGCGATTATTCTGATAAACAAGTCTTCCGCGCCAACGACCATCAGTGCTTTTGTCAGGCCGATGCCAATCATGACCGAATAGAAAGAGAACATGACGATAATAAATGTGAAGAGAAGCACTGTCGAGGCTCTAGAACGCGGCTTATCTTTGTTTTTCTTTCTTGAAGAAATCGATCCCATGCCTCGCGATGTATTCGCAAGCATCTCTGACCAAAGAGGGCGCATGAGTATAAGAAAATGTTTCATGGTTTCACCGATCCATTCACAAGCTACTCGATGAATGAAGCGCCATGCGCTGCGTTCTCGGTATCGCTCACNAGGCGCAAGAACAGCGATTCGAGAGACGAATCGTCTTGATAGTGAGCTCTCAGTTCATTCACCGTTCCGACAAAGATGAGTTTGCCCTCGTCGATGATCCCCAGTCGGTCGCACACTTTCTCGGCGACATCCAAGATGTGCGTTGAGAAGAGTACCGTTTTGCCTGCGTCGGCATATTCGCGCATCATTGTCTTGAGTGTGAAAGAAGAGGCGGGATCGAGACCTGTCATCGGCTCATCCAGTATCCATGCATCGGGATCGTGAAGCAGCGCGCCGACGAGGATGAGCTTTTGTTGCATGCCGTGCGAAAATGTTTTGATCTGTTGATTGAGAACATCGGCGATGCCGAACTTCTTCGACAACTCATCAACGCGCGCCTTTCGAACGTCGCCGTCCACGCCATAAACATCTCCGATAAATCGCAAGTATTCGATCGCCTTGAGGCGTGTGAAAACTTCGGGGTTGTCGGGAACGAAAGCAAATCGACGTTTCGCTTCAATGGCGTCCTTTTCGATGTCGAAACCATCGATTGCGATAGAACCCGTGTCAGGTGACAGGAGTCCCGTGATAAGCTTCAACGCCGTCGTCTTTCCGGCACCGTTCGGTCCGAGAAACCCAAAAATCTCACCGCCATGTATATTGAGTGTCACGTTGTCGACGGCGTTCTTTTTTCCGTCGTAACTTTTGCTAACATTTTTGAGCTCGATCATGTAACGTTTACCTCATATGTTTTGAAACTGTCATCTCAGATTATTTAACAAATCCAGTATAACGAAGTTAATTGTCTCAGGCCTATCGTCAGTATGACGAAATAATTATTATATGGTAAGTTATTTTTAAATCGCATAACGCTCGATGCGAAATGTTGACAAGGCAAATCGCATTTGACATAATGTCTTGGCCGGCCTTTCGCCGGAACCGACACGCGGCCATGGCGGAATTGGCATACGCGCACGTTTGAGGGGCGTGTGGGAGACCGTACGAGTTCGAGTCTCGTTGGCCGCACCAGATAGCGATAATCCGAACCTATTCTTTGCAATGATTGAAGGTTCGGATTATTTATATGCTTCGATGGATACGAAAATTCACATAATAGAAATTGACCTTCATACTATAAAACTGAAACATTGAAAGACAAAGGATACTTTTTAAGCAACAAATACTAAACCGGAGATATAATTTCAAAAAAAAGCAAGTCTAATCCTTACGATCTGTCGAAAAGAGTTGACATCGGATGTCGAATTGTACGACAATATGGTTCAATGTGTTATTCATTTTATAGAATTATAATTGATTTCTTCGAAGGGGGCGAGCGCAATGGGAAGCAAGCGGCAGCACGAACTTTATGAGCTGTCCTTTGCCCAGGATAATGTTTTGGCGCTTGAAAAAGCCTGTCCCGGCTCTTCGATAAATAATGTTTGCCTCTTGATCCGAATCAACGGTAGCTTTAACGCCTCTTTACTCTCTACATGCCTCAATAAATTGCTGCAACGAGACGATACTTTGCGACTGCAAGTAACGGAGCTATCTGGCAAAACCATGCAATATGTCAGAGAATACACGCCGCAGGAGTTTCTCTACTATGATTTTACCTTGCCCGGTAGCGAAAGCGTCGACCGCTGGGCAGAATCCTGTGCCGTTATACCGATTTGGCGTCCTGAGGCACCCTTATACGAATTTAATTTATTCAAATCCGGCGAAAATACCGGCGGACTTTTGCTTAAATTCAGCCATTTTATCACCGACGGTTACTCTTTAATCGACATCGTAAACTATATATATGAGACCTATACCAGACTGTTGGCTAATGAAAAGCCATTGGGTGAAACAACGCGATCTTCATATATAGAACACATCAATGCGGAAAAAGAATATAAAGCCTCTCCTGACTTTCAGGAGGATTTAATATACTGGCGAGAGCTATTGGCCGACTGTCCGGGGACGTTGCTTTTTGGCCATCTGCGACATCCGGTTGCCGCTTATACAGGTAATCGCAAATCTTTTCGGCTTTCGCGCCTTTTAAGTAACCGGATAAAGTCTTATTGCCTAAATAATCGAGTTGCACCCTTTAGCCTTTATTATATGGCTTTGAATGCTTGCCTATGCCGGATGTCCGGTGCGGAATCTATGAATATTGGCGTTCCTGTGCTGAACCGATCGAATTTCACGGACAAGCAAACCGGCGGGATGTTTGTCAGCACCTTACCTTTTATTCAGGCTTTCGACGATAGCCTCTCCTTGAACGAATATAACGAGGTGGTGGGCGAAGCCTGGTATAATCTACTGCGACATAGCCGCTTTCCTTTCAGCGAGATAAACGCGCTCTATAAGAATGTACAGCCAACGGGTGGGCGTTTATTCGACGCGGTTTTGTCTTTTCAAGATTGCGAGGTTTTTTCTCATTCAAATAACATGACCTCTTTCAGCGGCAAATGGCTTTATGCCGGGCAACAGGCCGAGCAATTGATTATTCATCTCAACCGTTTAAATGACAATTTTTTTGTCGACTATGATTATTTAATTCAATTTTATACTGAAGATACTATAGCCCGCCTGCATAAGTATGTGACGCGCTTGCTTTCGCAGATGCTGAACGATCCCGATTGTCCTGTATGGCGCTTTCAGATGGTTAATGAGGATGAAAGAGAAACGCTGCTTTATACGAATAATAAGCCAAAAATTGAGCGCGACCTTGAAACAGTTCCGGAGAAATTTTTAGCTGAGAGTGAATTACATCCGGAACGCTGCGCCTTGATCTTTCAAGGGACGCGAATGACTTACTCATCCCTGCAACGCTATGCTACCTCGTTTACTAATGCTATCTATGCAACCGGCAAAGAAAACCCCACGGTAGCTATCTGCTTGCCGCGCGGGTTTGCTCTGATTGCCTCCATGTTGGGTATTGCCGGCTCAGGAGGTGTCTGGGTTGTCGTCCCGCCTGATTTACCGCAGATCAGGATCGAAGAGATTCTCGCAGAAAGCGAGGCAGAGATAGTTATTACAAATTGCGCTTACCTTAGCATGTTTGAAAACTTGCCTCAGTTGTGCTTGTTGAGCGAAAGTGTTAGTACCGAGGGTGAATGGTGCGAAATCACCGCCCAAACAACTGCTCCCGCATATATGATCAGTACTTCAGGTAGTACCGGTCGACCGAAATGCGCTGTGGTACCGCATAAGGCTATCGTTAATTTTGCCTATGCCATGAAGCCTTACTATCCGCGTGGCGGGATTTTATCTATTTGCAATACCGGCTTTGACGCTTTTTTATTAGAGACTATTGCCGCCCTGCTTTGCGGCAGGACTGTGATTATCGCAACGGAGACGGAATGTAACAACCCTGAGGCTTTAGCCGGGCTGATTCGCAATTATGGCGTCAGCTTCTTGGCAACGACTCCTTCTAGGCTGAATGCTTTATTACGGAATGAATCTTTTGCTAATGCTATTAGCAATTTCGAAAGCATCGTTTGCGGTGGCGAACCTTTGTCCGGTGAGCTGGTCCAGAAAGTCAAAAATCTTACACGCGCTCGTATCTACAATCAATACGGTCCTTCTGAAACTGCTATTGGCGTAAGCATCAAAGAAGTCAATAATTCTGAAGAAATCACTATAGGCAAAGCGATGCAAAATTGCCGCTTATATATTCTGGACACCCATAATTTGCCCGTCCCGGTAGGCGGCGTCGGTGAACTTTGGATTGGCGGTGATTGTGTTGGCTTGGGCTATCAGGGGCAGGATGAGCTGACTGCATGCTCTTTTGCCGAAAGTCCTTTTGAAATCGGCGAACGCATATATCGTAGTGGCGATAAGGCTTATATTACCGAATCGGGCGAAATAGCGCTGGTCGGACGGCTGGATGATCAAGTGAAGCTGCATGGCTTGCGTATAGACTTGAACGAGATCAGCGCCCGCTTAGCTTCCTATCCCGGTATCAACTCCGCCGCCGTAAAACTGATCGAAGGTGAAAGCAGTTGGGTGGCCGCTTATTATACCGCTGAACAGGCTATAAACGAAGAAGACCTCTTGGCCTATTTGGCCGCCCGTTTACCGCTTTATATGTTGCCGGCTGCTTTGCAACAATTAGCGACCTTGCCTTTGAATGCTAATGGCAAAATCGATCTTAAAGCTCTGCCTATACCGGAGATAACGAAGAAATATGCCGGCTTAGCAGGTATTAATGCTGAACCGGTGCTGGCAATCTTTCGCCACGTTTTGCAAAAAGACGATTTGCAGGCGGAGGATGACTTCTTCACCTCGGGTGGTGACTCGCTGGGCGCTATGATGATCGTCAGCGAAATAGCCGATCAATTTGACATCGAGATCAAACAGACCGATATCTATGCTTTTAGGAGTGCGGCGGCGCTTGCCGGGCATCTGGCGACTTTTAAACCGGAACTGGCAGAGGGCGGCATTTTGCCTGCCGCCTCGTCTTCGGACTTAATCAGGCCGGTTGAGCGGGAACACTATCCCTTAACGCCAACCCAGCAGGCTATTTATCTCAAATCCGTCCTTGAGCCTCGCTCCACCGCATATAATATGCCTGCCGCCTTTAAGTTGGTAGGGGTAGCACCTGATCCTGCCTCTTTGGAAAGGGCTTTCCGTGAACTAATTATTCAGGAAAATATCCTAAGAACTTCCTTTGTCAGCGAAGGAGCTGAATTATATCAAATAATCAGTCCTAATCCTGATTTTTCTTTTGAGTCTTTGCCAAAAAACGATTTTGCCCAAGCGGCAGCCTCTTTTGTGCGCCCGTTTGACTTAGCCCAAGCCCCGTTGCTCAGAGCAGCGATCTGGCAGGATCCGGCCGGCGAATCATTTTTGTTCCTCGATATGCATCACATCATCGGGGATGGCTTGACCACACCTTTGTTGCTTGAACGTCTGGCTGCTATTCTAACCGGAGATCCTTCGAATCGACATGAAATCAGCTTTAAAGATTATGCCGTCTGGCTAGGCGAACAAAAAATAGACTCGGCAGTAGAATATTGGACCGAGAAATTTAATGGCTTTAACAAAGCGCTTTCTTTACCCTTTGATTTTGAGCCTAATTCGGTGAAAAACTCAGCTGCAGGACGCCTAGTATTGGCAAGCGGAGCGGAACTACATGATAAAATTGCCGCTTTTTGTAAAGAGCGTAGCCTGACTCCCGGTGCTTTTTTTGCAGCGGCTTTAGGTATATTGCTGGCTAAATTAACCGGCTCGACTGATCTGTGCCTAGCTATGCCCGTTTCCTTGCGGCAAAGTCGCCAAACACAGCAAATAGCCGGTCCTTTTTTAAACACATTACCTTTACGTCTGCAAGCGTCACCTGAGTCATCACTTGAGTCTTATCTGCAGCTGGTCTCAACATCTATAGCTGAGCTAATGAGTCATTCCGCGGTAGACGCTAGCGCTATTCCCAGCTGGGCTGATTTGACTCTGCCGCCGGGCACTGCGCTATACGACGTTTTNCTTTCTATNCGACCTTTTGAATCAGCGAATCTTGCCTTGGCTGATTGCGTTCTGGAATATCANCCATTGCCGCCCGGAGCGCCTAAATTCCCCTTAGCTATTGAAATATCGCAAGATTCACTGGAATACAGTTTATGCTTGGAATACGACACTGCATTATTTAGGACTTGTACAATCGAGTTTTACGGCCGCTCTCTTTTAACTATTATCGCCGATATGCTCAAACAAACTACAAACACCTCTTGGCTGAATATCGATGTATTATCGCCGATTGATAAATATGAATTATTCCAGCGACCGGCGAAGCTGCGCTTGCCATTTGAAGACGAATTGCTCGATATTAGCGCCGATCGCTGGGCACAGCTTGACTCAGACCGGCCGGCAATAATTTTCCACGATCAAGTTATGAGCTATGCTCAATTCAAAGCTGCCAGCGACGCGGCTGCGCAAGAATTGCTTAAATGCGGTGTCATGCCCGGTTCTACTATTGCCGTTTGTTGCCGCCGCGGCTTCGGCTTTATTACGGCGGTATTTGCTATCCTCAAAGCAGGCTGTGCCTACCTGCCGCTCACCGACGCCCTCCCTGTGGGAAGGATCAACTCGATGCTGGATCAGGCTTGCGTCAAGCACGCATTATGCGATCAAGCAGGACGTCAAATATTAGAGTCCTGCGCTAGAGCAGATCTCACTCTTTTAGATATTGTTGATAAAACAAGCTCTGCGATATCTTTTGCCCCGCTAGGTGCCAGAGCCACCTCCGATGCAGCTCAAGTTTTATTTACCTCCGGTAGCAGCGGCGCACCGAAAGGCATTGTCATCCCACATCGTCCGATCGCCAATTTAGCGGCTTATTTAAGCGGTATTTACGAACAAGCCGGCGCTGAGCGTTTTCTCTGTTCTTCGAGTATTTTATTTGATTCTTACACTACCGATGTGCTCGTTCCTTTGGCTTTGGGCAAGACTGTAATCGTCGCTGATGAAGAGGAGATGATAAGCCCTTGGTCTTTGGCGCAACTGATCGAAAAACATCATGTCGATCTGATTTTTTCAACACCGTCCAGGATGAAAGTATATCTGGCGGATGCATCTTTTTGCGCGGCTTTAGCTAGGCTTAAATTAATTATGTCCGGCGGAGAAGTCATGTCCGAGCAGTTGGCGGAACAGCTTTGTCAAGCTTGCGGCGGTGCTGTTTATAATCTTTATGGCCCGGCCGAAACGACGGCTTTTGTCACAGCTTGCCGCTTGGATGGTAAAACTAAGCCAACTATCGGGAAAGCTATACCCAATACCCGAGTATATATTCTTGACGAAAAAGGCGAACGCTGCCTTCCGACTGTGAGCGGCGAGATATATATCTCGGGTGAAAGCCTTTCCGACGGCTATATAGGCCAGCCGGATTTGACCGCTAAAGCTTTTATGCCGGATCCCTTTTATGCCGCTGGCCGAATGTATCGTAGTGGCGATATGGCACGGCTTTTGGCGGACGGTAATTTTGAATATCTGGGTCGCTGTGACAGCCAAGTCAAGCTTGACGGTCGCCGGATTGAAACCGCGGAAATATCCGACGTTATCATGAAAAGCAACTTGGTAAAAGACGCCGTAGCTTTTATAGAAGCTTCATCTCTCTATGCCGCCGTAGTACCGGAGGTAAACTATCGCGAAGACGAGTTGCGCGATTTATTAGCAGAGGCTTTGCCCGACTATATGCAACCCGTAAGTATTTTTGTTTTAGACGATTTGCCCTATACCGCTACCGGTAAAGCTGATGTGCGCACCTTGATTAAACTTTGCGCTATACCGACTCAGCCCGCTAATAACACCGCAACAACAATCACATCAAAGCAGCCAGACGATCTGGAAAGCACGGTGCTACAGCTTTGGAGCGAAGCTTTGAAAAAGCCAGTCGATCCGGAAAAGAGTTTCTTTGCTCAGGGCGGTTCCTCGCTTGCTGCGATGAGCGTTATAGTAGGCTATATGAACCAAAACTGGGATTTTTCTTTAACTGATTTTTACCGTTATCCGATCTTAGCCGATCAGCTAAGCCTGCTAAAAAAACAAAACGAGCCTTTCCAATCTGACCGCTCTGTTTTATTGACCGGTGCGACCGGCTTTTTGGGAGCACACTTGCTCAACGAATTGCTCTTAAGCGGCTTTGCTCCCGTATATTGCTTGGTGCGAGGAGGTCAAGAACGCTTATTTAAACGGCTTGATTATTATTTCGGACAAGAATGGCTGAGCCGGAACACTAATCAGATCAATGTGCTTGAAGGAGATCTGATCCAAGCTGATCTGGGTTTATCAAAAGCAAGTCTTTCCGGACTTAAAGGCCGTGTAGAGTATGTTATTAATGCGGCAGCCGACGTGCGCCATTTTGCCGAAAGCGGTGCTTTGGATGCGGTCAATATCAGCGGCGTCGCTAATGCTTTGAGCCTTACTGCAGATATCGGCGCACAATTTATACAAATCTCGACGATTAGTCTTAATACCNATCAAAGCATTTTTANCGAACTCGAACGNGCCTCGGCTATAGATGGAGAAAATATTTATGTCCGTTCTAAACGCTTGGCTGAGGAATTGGTCTTTGCCGACAAGCAGCCAACGAAGATATTCCGTGTCGGCTTGCTGACCGGCAGATCAACCGACGGTAAATTCCAGATAAACTCCGCTAAAAACAGCTTCTTCTTGATATTGCGTAGCCTAGGCAAGCTTGGCTATCTGCCTGAATCGGCGGCAAATATGCAAATCTACCTTACCCCGGTTGATCTCTGCGCCAAAGCTGTCGTGGCGATGCTTGATGGCGAAAGCCAAGTTTATCATATCACCTCGCCTCAGCCGCATAAGTTAAGTGAGATATTGCCGGAATTGGGCTTTAGCTGCCTTGTAATATCAGACGCTGAATTCAACAAGTTAATGCAAAAACCCGGCCGAGCTCCAGCGTTTGCTTTGCTGGGTACGGTCTTAAGCGCAACACAGCATGCCGAACCGGTAATATCGAGCCAAGCCAGTGATGCTGAGCTCGCCGCGAAAGGCTTTATCTGGCCGCCGGTAGATATTAAAATAAGTCTACAATCATTTACGGCCGATATGGGTACAAAGGAGACGGAAGTATGATCTCAGCAGCCTGGCTAGTTGTTTTGATAATCGTTGAAATATCTATATTGGCCTTTATTATATCCATGCGACTCAAGCGAAATGACCAGCTCTTACACAAGCTCTATTATTGTATGGCTTATATCGCTTTGATCTGGGACGCCGCTTTGATCGCCTTGTTCTTCTTTGATTGGAGCGATCGGACAGCCCAGTATATTATCGACTCTATAACCAATATTGCGATGTTCTTCCCCGTCTTTACATTATGTATCGCGATGACTATCTTCTATGGCTGGAACAAGCTACCAAGTTGGTGTGGTCTGTTATTTTTTGAGCCTATGATTTCGTGGGGCATGGTCTGGACTAATCCGCTACATCATCACTATTATGCCCACTTTTCTTTAATCAGCGGCGAGGTGGTATTTGGTTGGTATTTTTATGTTCACTTACTTTACACATTTATCTGTCTAACTGCCTCAATAATTTTTATTATCATGGTAGCTAAAAGGAATATCAGCAGTATCTTGCGCTGGCAAGCTGTCTTTTTCACTATTGGCTGCCTTTTCCCCTCCGTTGTGAATATTGGCAGTGTAGTCGGTGTTATTCCCGCTACTACGGTAATAAATTTTTTAAGCGTGATTACCGGCATGTTGCTATTCCATGGAATAGCTATTTTTAAATTTCACTTACTGGACATCAAACCGTTGGCTATGCAAACGGTGATGAACCGAATCTCGGACGGTTATTTGATTTTAGATTTAAATGGGCTGGTTATTGATATTAACCGTGCTTTTGCCGACGTCTTCGGCCGTGAGTACGGCATTACGATTAATTGTCAGTTAGAGAAATGCAGTCCAACCAATCCTGACGCCCAAACAGGCTTTTTCACCTTGATTGGACACATAGAAAATTGCCGTAGCCAAAATGTCTCTATTACTTATGAGCATTCGATTATTTTGCGAACTGCCGCAGCTTTTGTAAGGAAATACTATTTGGTTGATATTACGCCGCTTTATTTTGGCAAGGAAGATAACATTGGCTGTGTCGCAATGTTCAAAGATATTACGATAATCAAAGAGAGCATGGAGGAGCTGCAGCAAAACCAAATGCGGATGATGCAGCAAGAGCGTCTCGCTTCACTGGGCCAAATGGTCGGCGGTCTGGCGCATAATTTAAAAACACCCATCATGAGTATTGCCGGCGGTGTTTCCAGTATTGAAAACCTGATCACTGAAAGCGAATCTAGCACCGGCGATCCTGACGTAACAAATGAAGATTTTTTAGAGATATACCTTGAAATGCACGACTGGACTCAACGCATCCGCGAAGCATGTGCCTATATGTCGGATATTATCTCTACGGTAAAAGAGCAAGCGTCCAGCATGGAAGCGGAATATAACGTGCCTTTTATTTTTGAGGATATTGTTCGAAGGACTGAGATGCTGCTACGCCATGAGTTGCTACAGACTAACTGCAAATTAGAATATAGCAATACTGTCGGTCCATTCATCATCACACAAGGCGACATCAATAGCATGGTTCAGGTCGTTACGAATCTAGTCGATAATGCCGCTTATTCTATGAAGGATAATGGCGGCGGTACAATTAGGATGGTAACATCGCTCGTGGATGATAATCTAGCTATAAAGATAATTGATACCGGAATCGGCATCCCCGAAGAAGTCAAGAAAAAAGTCTTTCAGAGCATGATTACAACAAAAGGGTCGTCCGGTAGCGGTATTGGACTATATATTTCAAAATTGATTTTAGAAGCCAAATTCAACGCTAGAATAGAATATGAAGATAATCCCGGCGGCGGCACAATTTTCACTGTTACTATTCCTTCGGAACATTTTAGGATAAATTAGGTGGACAACGAAATGAGAAAATATAATATTAAAAACTGCCCCAGTAATATTAATATCTTGGCTCTGGACGATGATCCGATGATGACCTTGACTTTGCAATCTTATTTTCAAGCCGCATCTGGTTATAATGTCGATATTGAGAACGATCCCTTGCGGGCAATCGAGCGAATCAAAAGAGACCATTACGATATTCTTCTACTTGACTTCCTAATGCGACCGATCAATGGCCGTGAGGTCGTAAAGGAAATTCGCAAATTCAACAATGATATTTATATTATTCTACTCACAGGACACATAAGTCTCGCGCCGCCGATCAGTACGATGCGCGATATGGATATCCAAGGCTATTTTGAGAAGAGCGATCGTTTTGATTTGCTGGAGTTGCTGATCGAATCCTGCGTAAAGTCCATTGTGCAAATGCGGACTATTCGGGAATATCGTGATAGCTTGCAAGCCGCAAACGAACGGATCTCCAGAGCCTATGAGCAGCTCGGCAAAAATTATGAGGATATGATCCTAATGATCCGAACACTCACCGACGCTCGAGATATTTATACACGCGGTCACTCTGATCGAGTGTCGCTACTGGCGGTAGAAATAGCTAAAGAAATGCAATTAAGCGAAACGACTATTGAGCGTATCCGCATCGCCGGGCTCATGCACGATATTGGCAAGGTCAGAACGCCTGACAGCATCTTACTGAAAGAGTGTAAGCTAACGGACGCGGAATTNGATGAGATGAAAAAGCACTCGCACTACTCTTATGAGATCTTGCTGAACTTGCCGGCAGTCTTTAGTGATATTTTGCCTGCTGTTTTATCGCATCATGAGCGCTATGACGGCACCGGTTACCCTCAAGGGCTAAGCGGTGAGGAGATACCCATCGAGGCTCGAATCATCAGCATTGCCGACGCTTTTGATGCGATGACCTCCTTTAGGCGCTACCGCCACAATTTCACGGCAGAAGAAGCTAAGGCGGAAATCCAAAGATGCAAAGGCACTCAATTCGATCCTGTTGTAGCAGAGGTGGCTTTGCGGGCTTTGGAACGCTTTGACGAAATTAAAAAAGACCCCAAGNGGGTCTATCCTGTAGACGAAAATAATGAAATAATCCTCTGATTTTAGGACTTTGCGAAACTTTTTGGAGGTGATTATGAAGCAATATCCTATATATCCCGCAGATCGTTATGATGATTTTGCCTCTTTCATAGAGGGGATAGGTCTGAAATTTGCTACTCAACCGGCTATTACGGTATTTCAAGCTGACGGCACCCCCCGTACGCGTACCTACACCGAACTGAGCCAAGATGCTAAAGCGGTAGCTTGTTACATATTAAGCCTTGGGCTTAAAGGGCAAAATATTGCTATATTGGGCGAGGATAACTACGAATACTTAGCCGCTATGCTTGGTGTTTCAGCCTCCGGGAATGTTATTGTACCTATAGATAGCGAACAAGCCACCGAAACACTCTATGCGGCGATAGACTATGCGGATATTGCCTTGATCATTCATGACGCAGAAGCGGGGGAGCTGCTTTTAGGCTCCGAAAGTATTGCTGCCTTGCCGCGTATTGCTTTAGACAATCAAGAAACCGACACAAGTGGCGTCATTGCCTTAGGCAAGGCTTTGCCTGATGTAACAATACCTAAATGTGGACCCGAAGATGTGGCTGCTATGTTTTTTACCTCAGGTACAACGAGCAACCCTAAATTGGTTATGCTGACCCATAAGAATATCCTTTGGAATGCTCATAGCAGTATCAGCGTCGTCCGACNCGGTGAGCAGCTGTTTATTCCACTGCCTTTACACCACACCTACGGCTATACCAGCAGTACGTTAAGCACTCTTTCGATTGGTAGCCATCTTTGTATTTGCGGTGATACCAGATATTTACTGCGTGATGCACAGGCGTTCGATCCTCAGGGTTTTATGGCAGTTCCTATGATTGCAGAGGCTTTGTACAAGCTGATATTTAGCAAGGCTTGCTATGCGGAAAATACGCAAAGACCTTCAGGGAAAGCTCTGAAAAAGGTAAAGGCGACTCTCTTTCCATCTTTGGCCACCTTGATTTCAGGCGGCGCCAGCCTGCCTCTCGCTATTGAAAAAGGCCTACGTAAATGCGGCATTGATGTTCTGCAAGGCTATGGTATAACGGAATGCTCTCCGTTAATTTCAGTCAATCGCAACCAAGCCAGCAGAGTCGGCAGTTCAGGACCGGTTATCCCCGGAATGGAGGTTAAGCTTGACCGCAAAGGGGCCATATGGGTTCGCGGCGACGGAGTTATGAAAGGGTATTATAAGAACCCTGAATTGACAGACAGCGTATTTGATGGGGAATGGTTTGAAACCGGAGATCTCGGTTCGATAGACAGTGCGGGCTGTTTGCATATTAAAGGCCGAGCCAAAAATTTGATCGTTTTGCCCAGCGGTAAAAAGGTTTTGCCTGAAGAATTGGAAGAGTACGTCTATAAAATTCGGATTGTTAAAGAAGTTGTCGCTTATGGTGTCGCCGCCGGCGACCAAAGCGGCGAAGTCCTGCCGGGCGTTTCAATATACGTCGACCCGGTTTTGACAAGCTCCATGTCGCAACTCGAGATTTTGGAAGCGCTGCAAAAAGAAATTGATAAGATTAATTTAAAACTGCCGAATTACAAACAGATTCGTTTTGTAAATATTCGTGACAGCGCTTTTCCTAAAACTCCTACCGGCAAGATACGCTCGGATTGATAATAACTTTGGGTAAGGAGGCGATCATGTCCATATATGAAAATATTAAAACGGCTGTTTTTGAAGCTACCGGCAAAAAAATCCGCACTTTAGATACAGATTTTATTAAGGATTTAGGACTTAACTCGTTGGATATCGTCAATATTGTCGTGATAATTGAAAAGAAATATAAGATCAAAATTCCCAATCGCGATCTTTGGGATCTTCATACTGTACGTGATGCGATCGGCTATTTAAGAAGACGCGGTATTGCACGCTAGGTTTTAGTCTGTTGGAAGCTTTCAGATAAAGCTTTCTGTAGTCTGCGCGAGGCGAAATCTAATGCAGATTTTGGTAGCGGCTATTCAGCGATTTCGAGATTATTATGAAATGGGTTTAGCTCTTTTAGATGAGGAGCGCAGAGCTAAGACTCTGCGCTATTATTACGAAACTGATTGCCTACACTCGCTTTGTGCGGGATTATTGCTACATATTATTATTGTGTCAAGAGTAAAGATTGACAGGGGATGAAGATGAGTGACTACAACCATTATCGATCTTTTGGGATCAGCCGAGATGTGTTCGAACTGTCCGAAGAAGCGATGCGACAGGCTCGTGATACATACATCCGCGTCGATCAAATCAAGGAAAAACGTCAACTCGAAGTTCTTCACGCCTTCATGGAAGCTCGCGTTTCGGAGAGCACTTTTATGGCGAAGACGGGATATGGGTACGGTGATGTCGGAAGAGAGAAGACGGAAGCCGTGTTTGCGTACGCGTTGGGGGCAGAGGATGCTCTTGTCAGACTGCAGTTCGGCTCCGGAACGCATGTTCTTGCAACTTGTCTTCGTGCATTACTGAAGAGCGGCGACGATCTTTTGATCGTAACGGGACGTCCCTACGATACGCTACTGCCGACTCTCGGTATTGTGGAAGATGCGTTGAAAGGACAACGCCTGTACCCTGACGATCTTTCCGGGATTTCGCGACAAGCGCTTTCGTCGTGCGGNGTGAAGATTCGCCAACTTGANCTTATGGAGTCGGGATGTCCCAATCTCTCATCGATTCGCTCCTGTATTAAGCCTGAGACAANAGTAGTCTACATGCAGAAATCGCGCGGCTATGCTGAACGTCGAGCTCTCGTTGCGGAAGATATCGCATCGGTCGTCCGTGTAGTAAAGGAGATGAGTCGGGATGTCGTCATCTTTGTCGACAACTGTTACGGCGAGTTTGTCGAGTCTGTCGAGCCGACGCATGTCGGAGCCGACTTGATTGCCGGCTCCTTGATCAAAAATCCCGGTGCCGGCATCGCGCCTAGCGGCGGATATATCGCCGGAAGAGCGGATCTGATCGAAGAGATCGCAGAAGGCATGACGGCAGTTGACGTGGGTCGGTATATCGGTCCGTCACTGGGCTTTTCAAGACTGCTCTTGGAGGGACTCTATTTTGCGCCTTCCGTCACGGCTTCTGCTTTGAAAGGCGCCATTCACTTCTGCGCATTGTTTACATTGGCAGGTTATCGATGTATGCCCGGCATTCACGATGTAAGAGGCGATATAGTCCAATTGATTCAACTTGATGACGTAAAAGCGCTCGAATCATTCTGTCGAGCCGTTCAGGCATCGTCTCCCGTTGACAGTTTCGTCACGCCCGCTCCTGCGCCGATGCCCGGATACGATTGTGATATCATCATGGCGTCGGGTTCCTTTGTGCAGGGATCGACGATCGAGCTATCGGCCGATGGACCCTTGAGACCGCCTTATCACGCTTTCGTACAAGGCGGACTCACATTTGAAAATGCACGCCTCGGTGCCATGAAAGCACTGGAGAGTTTACGACAGTTTGAGAGAATGTAGTTCCGAGCGATATGAAGAATATTTATTCATCAGGGCAAGCGAATCAGCTGCAAAAACAGCGTCAAAAAAGGAGCCAGAGACAACGCGCCGCTCTCATAGCGATGTCGGCCCTTGTTGTGCTGACAGTGGCCTTTACGATTTGGGCTCTCGTTTACATCATGGTTCGAGGCAATGAAACGCCACGTCTCGCTTTTATCACGAAGAGAGAAGTTGAAGAGACGGTGAAATGCTCTATCGTCGTGATCGATCAATATAGCAAGATTCTCGCTCCAGCCGATGGAATTCTCGTCCCGTTTGTTGAGGAGGGTGATCGTGTTGCAAGGGGTGATCGCATTGCGATGATTGTTCCAAGTAATCTTAAGGNAGACGTGAACAGTTTTTTCTTGTCAAACAAAGCGTGCAACATAAAAAGAATACTCTCCGCGGGGCTTGAGAATACAACGGTAGGAGCGCTTCCGAAGACGCGTTCCGATGGCCTTATGCGTGAGGCGATTCTCTCACTGAGTCGAGCGTCGACGGTAGGGGATTTGTCTTCACTTCAGAGTGCTATACGGAAGATGGATCGAGCTTTTGACGAGTATCGCGCCGAAGGTTTAAATTCCGAAGGGGACGACGAGTTGATTGAGTTGCTTCGAGAGCGAAATCGCTTGCTTGAGCAACTGGAAGCATTTGCCGTGCCTGGGGGCATTCTCACGGCGTCCTTCCCGGGAACGGTTAGTTTCTACGTTTCCTGCTCCGGCGAAGTGAAAGATGAGCAAGAGTGGCGAGAGATTGCCGATCCGAGAGCCGAGATCGAACGACTTGCCGATCCGTCTTTGCAACCGCTCGACAGCCGAGGAAATCACGTTACGGCAAATATGCCTGTTGCATGCATATCGAATGTATCGGCGAGTAATATGATAGCCGTCATCCCTCATAATTCCGACATGGAAAATCAGCTAAAAAGAGGCGACACCGTCGATCTCATCATCTCGCCCGATTTAAGACTTGATCGTTGCTTTGTGTCCGGAGTTGTGCGGGGGGAGAAGGATGATTCCATCTTTCTGACGGCAGATGCCAAGACTGAACTGCCCTCACGCTTGACGGCTATGACGGATGTCTTGATGACAGTTAACACCATGACAGGGCCTGCAGTTCCTGTGCGCAGCTTGATTGATTTTCATGCAGATACAAGGATGGCAAGAATAAAGAAGGTCGAAAAAGGCGTGACGAGGACAATCCCGATTCGCGTATTGGTATACGACGGGGTACACGCCGTCATCGAAAATCTCGAAGGTGTAGAACCGTTGAAAGAAGCGGAGCTCTATGTAGTCAACCCATGGACGATTGGAGAGGGACAGCTGATTGAATAGTCGTCTCGCCGACCGTTCGGATCATCTTCCGGTCTGATCCGTAGAATAATGGATATCCGTGAGAGTGATTAAATATGACTGATCGAATGATTTTGATTGAGCAAAATATCATACGAATAAGAGAACGGATGGCAAGGGCAGCCCAGGCCGTCGGGCGCAATCCGAACGATGTTCGGCTAATCGCCGTCAGCAAGAATTTTCCGGTGTCAGATCTGGAGAAAGCCTACCGGTGCGGCCAAGTTTCATTCGGAGAGAACAGGGTGCAAGAGCTCCAGGAGAAGTGGAAGGGTTCCGCACATCTCGATATCGAGATTGATTGGCACTATGTCGGTATGCTTCAACGAAATAAAGTGCGCTTCATCATAGGCAAAGTTTCGCTCATCCATTCAGTCGGGAGCATAAGGCTCATGCGTACCATCGAGAGATTNGCGGCGCGTGAGGATATTGTTCAGGATGTCTTGCTCCAAGTCAACGTAAGCGGAGAGGAGACAAAACAGGGATTTGATCCTGAACAAGTAGAGGACACATTGTTGCAATGTCGCGAATGTCCTCACGTCCGTGTTCACGGACTTATGACGATGGCGCCGTATTATGAGGATCCTGAGAAGGCGCGTCCCGTATTTAGTCAGTTGCGCGAGCTTCGCGACAGGTTGATCTCCCGAGGCATCGTTCCTGATTTGCCTGAGCTTTCGATGGGTATGACAAACGACTTTGAAGAGGCGATCGAGGAGGGCGCGACGATGATAAGGATCGGAAGCGCCATATTCGGCAATCGTTATGAGTAATGGGAGTAAGCCAGCTTATCCGTCCTTTCGCGTGTAATACAAGATGACACAAGATGACAATAGGTTGACAAGCAGGTGACACCTTGGGTGGAATCTTGCATCGACCTGATGAGCGCTTTATAATGAACTTGGTATGGTGTGCGAGCGAATCTATTGGAGTGCGTCGCCTGTGGTAGATCATAATAATATTGGAGGCAAGCATGAGCAGCTTTTTGAATAAGTTATTCGGTTCACCTGAAGATAGTTACGATGAACTTGAAGATAATCTCGACTATTATCCGCAACATCAATCGTTTCCGGAGGAACCGCAACGTACAAGCCGTGAGAGTCGTACTAAGCGTTTGCAGCAGGACAGAACCGTGCAGTTTCCCACTCCGAAACAGGGGACAGACCACACCGTGGTTTTAGTCGAGGCGTTCGACATCGATACAGCATGGCCCGTCTGTGACCATGTCAAACAGGGGCGGACTGTTATTTGCAATACGGAGCGTCTCTCGCCGGATATCCGCGTACGCTTTCAAGATATTGTCTCCGGATCGGCTTATGCTATCGGCGGTCTGCTCCAGGCCGTATCTCAGTTCATTTTCGTCTTCGCACCCGCTTCGACACGTATTGACTTTGATGACGGACGGCTCGCTTTCAGCACGCTTCGTGATGTAGCGCGAGGCGCCCATGCATCAAATGTCACGAGCGAACGCGATCTCTCGCGACACACACGATAAAAATGAGCGCAATCGCCGGGCATGGGGAACAGAACCGAAACCTCGGTTCGAACGGTGTTCTGATCGGCCTTGATGTCGGCGGAAGCATCACGAAAATCGTCGGTTTTCACAAAGGAAATCTTCTAAAGGAAACACTCATCAAAGCAAGTGATCCTGTAGCGTCCGCATACGGGGCTATTGGCAAGTTCATGCTGTTAAATGAGCTTCGACTTGATCAAGTCGAGGCGATAAGGCTTACTGGTGTCGGCGCCTCCCATGTGGAGGATAGTGAGCTGCTCGGATTGCCCAGCACGATTGTTCCCGAATTCGATGCCGTGGGTATCGGAGGCTTGTTCACGGCTCAGGCAGATAGAGCCATTGTCGTCAGCATGGGTACCGGAACCTCCATTGTCTATGCCGACAGGAAAACGATACGTCACATAATCGGCTCGGGTGTCGGGGGAGGTACGCTTCTCGGGTTGGGGCAGACTATGCTGGGTGTGCGTGATTTTGATAGCATTAGCGAAATGAGTTTAGAGGGAGACTTGCGTAAGATCGATCTCTCGGTCGGCGACATTTCTCATCGCAGCATTCCCGGATTGTCATCCGATACGACGGCTTCCAATTTCGGCAAAGTCGATGATCGTGTGACGGCATCCGATTTGGCGCACGGTATCGTCAATTTAGTTTTTCAGTCTGTCGGAACAGCGGCGGTGCTCGCTGCGCGGCTTGAGAAAGTTGACAAGATCATTTTCACGGGCAACTTGTTGAGAATAGATTCGGGACGCACAGTACTGAAAGGTTTTGCCGATTTGTACAACGTCGATATTGTGGTGCCTCAACATGCCGAATTCGCTACGGCGATCGGCGCAGCGCTTTACGACTCAAGCACTGCATGAAATGATACCGCTCTTATCCGGATAAGCTGTTATTGAGTCATTTGAAATAGCGAAAGAAACGCCCGGTGCATTAATGAGTGCGCCGGGCGTCGTATTGTATCTGTTCTCGTGGAAACGCATTTACTTTTCTTCATATTTTGCCTTGATGTATTTGTCGATCGAAGCCGCCGCCTGTTTACCCGCTCCCATCGCCAAGATGACAGTTGCGGCTCCGGTGACGGCATCGCCCCCTGCCCATACGCCTTCTTTCGATGTGGCGAGCGTCTCTTCATCGACCACGATACCGCCCCATGAGTGGCATTTGAGGTCCGGTGTCGTGTCGCGTAGCAACGGGTTTGGCGATTGCCCGATGGCGACAATCACTGTATCCAGCTCGATGTCGAACTCGGATCCCGGAATGGCGACGGGGCGTCGGCGCCCGGACGCATCAGGTTCACCCAATTCCATGGCGATACAACGTATACCGGTGACCCAACCCTCGTCGTTTCCGAGCACTTCTACCGGATTCGAGAGGAGCTTGAAGATAATGCCTTCCTCTTTGGCATGCTCTACTTCCTCCAGTCTAGCCGGGAGCTCTTCCTCCGAGCGGCGATAGATGATGTAGACATCATCCGCGCCGAGACGTTGTGCCGAACGCGCGGCGTCCATCGCCACATTGCCTCCGCCGATAACGGCGACGCGTTTGCCGATGCTGATCGGTGTCGCAGCTTCAGGCCAGCGCCACGCTTGCATGAGGTTGACGCGTGTCAGAAATTCATTGGCGGAGTAGACTTGATTGAGGTTCTCCCCCTTGATGTTCATGAAACTCGGCAGTCCGGCACCGCTACCGATGAATATGGCATCAAAACCTTCTTCTTCCACGAGCTCATCGAGTGAGAAAACACGTCCGATAACCATATCGCATTTAATCTTGACGCCGAGTTTGGTGAGTAGCCTTATTTCACTCTGAACGAGAGCCTTCGGAAGACGGAATTCCGGGATGCCGTACATGAGAACGCCGCCGGCGACGTGGAATGCTTCAAAGACCGTAACGTCATATCCGAGCTTGGCAAGGTCGCCAGCGCAAGTCAATCCTGCAGGTCCCGATCCCACAATGGCGACTTTCCTATTGTTGCAGGGAGGGGGGACGAGTTCGTCTTTTGCGTTTTCCAGATACCAATCGGCGACGAAGCGCTCGATTCTACCAATGCCGACAGCTTCATGCTTGATCCCTCGCACACAACGTTCTTCACATTGTTTTTCTTGTGGGCAGACGCGTCCGCAAACGGCGGGCAGGCTGTTCGTGGACGCTAGGATGCGATAGGCCTCAAGGAAATCGCCCTCGGCGACTTTTGCTATGAATTCAGGTATCCTGACGTTGACAGGACAACCTTTAACACAAGGCTGATGTTTGCACTGGAGGCAACGCGTCGCCTCCTCCATTGCCATTTCCGCCGTATACCCGAGAGCTACCTCGTCAAAGTTGGAGCGTCTGATCTCCGCGGGTTGCTCCGGCATGGTCACTTTGACAGGAGACATATTCGGTTTTCTCTTCTCACCCATGGCGCACCTCCCCCGTCAGTCGGCAACGATGGCTCTCTTCTTTTTCCTTCTCACGTTCTCTGTCGTAAGCTTCCTGTTCCAAGTATGCTTTTGAACGGCGAATCGCCTCATCGAAATCGACTTGATGCGCGTCGAAATCAGGTCCGTCAACACATGAGAATTTGATTTCTCCTCCGACGGTCAGCCGACAACAGCCACACATACCCGTGCCGTCGACCATAATCGTGTTCATGCTGACAAGCGTGTCGATGTCGTAAGGCTTCGTAAGATTAGCGACAGCGCGCATCATGACAAGCGGTCCGATCGCGATGACAAGATCGTAATGTTTGCCGGCATCGATGAGTTCCTTAAGAACATCCGTTACGAAGCCTTTCCTCCCATTCGATCCATCATCCGTCGCGATAATTAGATTGTCCGAGACGGCACGCATTTCATCCTCTAGAATAATGAGATCCATCGTTCGGAAACCTGCGATGAAATCAACGTGAGCGCCAATTCTGTGCAGATATGTCGCCTGTGGATAGGCGATGGCGGTTCCGAGTCCTCCGCCGATGACGGCAACATTCTTTCCTGCGAGATGATCCAACTCAGACGGCTTGCCCAGAGGGCCGACGAAACTGGCGATCGTTTCTCCAACTTGTTTCCTGCCCAGTTGCATAGTCGATTTTCCGACCATTTGGAAAATGATTCTTACAGTTCCTTTCTCCGTATCTGTACCGGCGACGGTGAGGGGAACGCGTTCACCTAATTCATCAACCCTGAAAATGATGAATTGTCCCGGTAGCGCTTTCCGAGCGATAGCGGGCGCCTCGATGTCTAACATGACTGTCTCGCTGTTGAGTACTTCACGCGATACTATTTTGTTCATGCCAGCGCTACTCCTTTCTCTTGATATTGGAAGTTCCGCAATGCATGACGGATGGTCATTAGCGATGAATTAATCATAACATATGATAATACAGGCACTGTATATTCATGTGTATACTCTGAATAGAATTTATGACAAAAAAGCCTATATAACAAGGTTTTCAGCGCGCTAATGTTATGAAAACGCCTTTTTGTAAAAAGCGTTTGACAAAGTGCAAAATCCTTGTTATTCTAGCAAAGCGCCTTTCGGGGGAATGGCGCACACGGACCTTGAAAATTGAACAGTGCGAACAAGACGGGCCCCTTAGATCGAAGAGATTTTGGGGGTAGCGGACAGCAAAGTAAATAAGAGCCAAAGAGCTCTCAAGCATATACATGAGAGTTTGATCCTGGCTCAGGATGAACGCTGGCGGCGTGCTTAACACATGCAAGTCGAACGGAGCTATGACACGGAGTCTTCGGATGAAGTG